>Ga0315294_10001227_pt1 | contig 27756 bp, 23 predicted proteins | sample YL17G13_40_MG_FD_203626 | JGI IMG/M metagenome (GOLD analysis project Ga0315294, IMG submission 203626) | Sediment microbial communities from Yellowstone Lake, YNP, Wyoming, USA - YL17G13_40 | ecosystem: Environmental > Aquatic > Freshwater > Lake > Sediment | place: USA: Wyoming | collected... | reverse complement strand
TCAGCGCAGCGAAAAAGTGCGTTGCGTAGTTAAGGTCCGGCGGAACCCAATCCAATTCCGCGTCGTCCCGCCTTAAAGCGGGATTCAGCGAAATGCCCGCCAGTCCGGTTATCCCTTTATCTAGATCAGGGCCGGAAATAAGACGGGCCCGGCCTTCCGCGGAAATCGTAGGGGCAGGGCTAGCCCTGCCCGTACAATTGGTCCGCGGATCGAACAATGAAAAAACGCAGCCGAACCTGTAAGGTTCCGACGTTCCGGTGTTCCGGTGTTAAGAACTTCGGAACTTCGGAACATGCTCGGGCATCGTCGCTCGAGCTTCCGAAACTGCGGAACTATTTTGTAGCTCCACTGCGTCGTAACGATGCGCTGTCAAAGAACGGTCATGAATCGCTGTCATCCGAGAGCCGGCACGCAAGCGCGGCGGGGCAGGCCCGAGGGGTCTGGCCGAAATCCCCTGGGGTCAGGCCCTATCGTCGCAGTTCGGGCTTCGATGTTAGGGCCTGACCCCGCGAATTCGGGATTTCGGCCTGACCCCACCTGACCGGCCTGACCCCATGATTTAGGGCGCGGCGCTGCGGCGCAGATGCGGGACGAGACATGCGGCAATCAAATGTCGTGGCAGAGGAAGCGCGAGGCGGCTCTGCGATAGAGCGCTGTTCAACTCGCCGTCCGGCGGGGGACGCCGAACGCCCGGGTGAGTCTTGACATCCCCGGACTCCTCCTCCCCGTTCCTTCATGCCTGATCAGTGCGGAGCTGTTCCATCCTGCGCCATTTCCGTAGGGGCGGGGCTTGCCCCGCCCTGGTCTTCATTATTTGGGCACGGCGAGCCGTGCCCCTACGGGTGCCGCCAGGAGACCGGCGGCGCGTATGCGCCGCCCGGCCCTCTGCACTGCCGTTCGTCCTGTCGATAATCGACAGGACTTCTCCTCCCTCTATTAATAGCAAAAAATGTTCACGAAAATCGCGATTGAAATCGCTCGCACATTGAAGAAAAATAAGGAGAATCTCGGTTTTGTGGCAATATCGCACCGTTTTAATCCGGCTAAACGAATCTTTTCCGCCTTTGTTTTCAGATACTTAGCGGCAGGTTTCGAGATGGTGAAAAGGGCAATTCGCAGGGGTCTGCTTAATCACACCCTAATATCAAATGTCAAGACCCGACCCCAGGATTTGACTACCCATTACGACTAGGTTCAAAAGCAGAAAATGGACAAGTAAACAATTCCCATTCACCATTTTCCCGTTCAAGGGGTATATGTCTGGACAATTGCGAGATATTTATTGTAGAAAATTCCAAACGATCGTCATATATAGACCACAGATGAACTATCGCATGATTGGCCCTAGACAGCACAATCCATTCATGCCTTGTCAAATATAATTTTGCCTTTTCCCACGGTTGCGAAGACGCTTTAACTTCAATAAGAAGAGGTTCATCAATAGATTGAGAAATTATAGATTTGATATCATAGCCGGCACCCTCATATTCAAGTGAGATCCAATAGGGTATCCTGCCAGTTCTCTTTAATTCATATTCAAAAGATAGCCTTTCGCCTTTCCTACCAATTTGGTTTTTCCTAGATGTTTCTTCTTCATTCCGGTAACGCGATGCTATTTGATCCCACCAGGACAGTATATCTTCCTCAAGACTATCCAGAATTCCCGCTTCCCTAAAACATTGAACAACTTCTGCTGGAGCATATTCCGCAAATGCTCTTCGCCCCTGAACCATAAAAGCGCCCCATATCGGGTTTGTAACATCTAAAATGCATCTTATTTCCTTGCGCAAGAGATCAACGGGACTGATTGTATTGAGTATTTTTTTGCCCGATATTGTTAGAGCTAATCTCCCATCATTTTTAGTACATATAAAACCTGCTAAACTTATTACCTCCAAGAGTTGCTTTGTATCAACATCACGAAATGACCTAGGGAAATTCGCAAAGATTTCGGATTCCCTTAAATTGTTTTTATTAATTATATCCAAAATATGGGGCACCCTATATAATATACCAATATGACACATTAATCACCTTCTCGCAGCATATGCTTGATATCTTCGATATCCCGCTCATCAAGCCCTTCGAATTCATCCTCTTCATCAAGGTCTAGCGGGCGAATATTCAGGTTCGGGTCATCCAAAATCGTGCCCATATTAGCAACTTTTTCCTGGAGGCGACGATCTATTGATTCGTCAATGGTGCCAGGGGAATTTAGAATCATTATGTAGGTGCTAATATCTGGTGCTAGTCCGATACGATGTATCCTATCTTCGGATTGCAAATATTGTGCTGCGTTAAAATTTCGATCCAAATATATAGCCCTGTGGCACACATGGTGTAGGCTTATAGCTTCAGAACATGCTGCCGGATTTGCTACAAGTATTTTGCATGAGGATGATGGGTCATTGAAATCGCGAATCTTGCTTTCTCGCGTGTCATTAATATCTTCATCTTCACTGGTTATTACTCCTCCATGGATAAATTGCGCTCCGAGATCTGAAAGGAGACCAGCCATGTGTTCAACTGTTTTTACAAATGTTGACCAAATCAAGACTTTATGTCCTTCAGCCACCCAGTTTCTTGCGAATGTACATGCGGTTTTCATTTTATTAGAAATTCCTTCTGATATTACAGTTTCTAATAACTGATTCCCGGCCAAGGGACTTGATCCAAGCAATGAAGGATTTGAAGAAGCTTGTATCATATATTGTACACAACGAGAGAAGCGCCGAAATTGTAATCGATCTCTTACATTGAGTCCTTCTAAAAGTCTGGCTGCATCATTGCTAAGGATTGAATACAAACGTTTTTGAGCAGAGCTCATTTCAACCTTTTTTACTATCCTTATTGGAGGGGTAAGCCCTAGCTCGCTCTTTGTAGTTCTAACAAAGATTGACTTGAATCGTTCTATTACGTTATTATCTTGGGCCATTAACTCAGGATATAAAAAATTGAATTGGGGCACCAAATCTTGCACTGAGTTAGGCATTGGAGTTCCCGACAGGATCAATTTTCTTTTCGGGAGATGTGACAAATTCAGTATGGCGGATCCATGGACCCCTTCTTGTCCCTTCTTCATGTGATGACTTTCATCAAGATAAACATATGCCGCATTTCGCACTAAATAGGAAATTATTTCATTGGAGACAATCGGAAGTTGATGATATGTAATAATTATGGCCTTAGGATTACTATCTAAGATTTCACGAATTCTTTCCTGGCCACCCGTAAGTCGCGTAAATTTAAAATCCACTTTTGGAACACATAAAAGCAGTTCATCTTCCCATGCACCAAAAGCGTTCTTCGGTGCAATAACAACCAATTTATCGCCTCTCTCGCATGTTAAGAAATAATATACTAGTGCTTCAGTAGTTTTTCCAGCACCAGGGACAGAAAAAGTCGCCACGGATGACAATGCGCACATTCGTGCTACATTTCTTATCTGATACGGAAGCAGCTTTCTCTCAAAGCCCACCCTTATTAATTCGGCCTGGATCGCGCTTAGTGATATATTTGATTGTAAGCCAACTGCATCTTTGTATTGCTTTGTGCGATTATTTGCTTTCTCCAGCAGCCGAATAGCGCTGTTGGACAAATTGAGATCTCTTATGCCATTAATTTGTAGGATGAATTTGAAGGAATCTCTAATTGATAGAAATGCCCACCACGGAAGAGATAATTCGCTCGATCCTTCATTAATTACAAGATCTGGGAACCTTTCCTCAAATAGCCTTCGAACCCCGCTCCATTGATTGGGCAGACAATCCTTCCCTGCTGATATGCAAGCTACTTGTCGAGATTCATTATAATCGATTCTAATCGTTGGCATTGCCGATTCGATTTTTGATCGCTAAGGCCAGGTCCTTAATGTTTTTTAGGGTTTCCACGACCCCAACCACTTCGGAGTTTTCACTAAAGGCATTCGAGGCATTCTGCAGAGCAGTATATGCCTTTTGTATTTGTTTGCTAAAATATGTCGAATCCTTTCGCTCTTTTTCATTAGTACTCATCTCTTCGAGCGTATCCTTTATTACATTAATAGCCTCATTATTAGATGGAACTTTTAGTATTTCGATAACTCCGGCATAAGGATTCTGTACTTCTTCTCCTAATATTCCAAGATTGTCTTTTTCGACTTTGAGAGCGCTAATATCCTTCTTGAACTCATTTTGTATTCTATCAGCTATAACGTCTAGGTATTTGTGCGCATCGGGAATACTCTCATATAATCGCCTTTGAATATTCTGATCATCTAGCATCAAATATGAAATACACGTCATAAGTTGCTTTTTCGGCTCATCCGCCAACTTTCTCTTTGCCCTTTGAAGTTGCCTAAAGGCAGATTCTTTCTTCAAAATTTGGCTGTAATACCCTTTTCTATTTCTGCTCTCCATATATTGTTCTGCTTCATCAAGCATGGCCAGAAGATCCTGGATATCTTTCTTTTTTTCCTCATATAAATCCGCAATTTGATCGTCAGTCCATGATGGCGTTTGCTCCCTAAGCTCTCTATATAACAACGCCTTATCAACCCATGAATATTCTTCTTTGCTGTCAGGAGCTACTTGCAGCTTCCCTTCTAACTCTTTAATGTCCCTGTCAGCGCAAGGCGACAAAAATATTACCTGTACATTTTTGAAATGGGCATACTTAGTTTCGTCTTGCTCTATAAGCCATCGCATGGCACATATGCGTCTATTCCCATTAACAATATAGCCATCATTATCTAATATTAAAGGCTCATTTTGTTTTTTTTCTTTCAATATTTTAAGCAAGATTGTGTCGCCAATTTTTTTGCGAAGTATTGCTTCTTGTTCCCTTAAAGCTGGGTCAGAATCTGGGTCAGCCGAAAAGAAGTCGTCTTTCAACTTCTTCTCCACTATTGTCTCTTTTTGCGCAGATCTGGTCCTTCCGTTGGATAGGCGATAACAGGGCAACCCTATGTCTACCCAAAAGACGTCAAAGGCCTGTATCGTCCCTTGGAAATCAATTTGATCTTTAAAAATACTAACACCGGAATTTCTCAATTTCTTAATATGATCTTGCCGTTGTGGCAACGTCCATTGTTTTACTTTCATCTCTTGCCTCCTCATGATTATCTATCATTGAATCCAAGAATAATTATTGGAACAGTTATGACTCGATCGAACAGATTTTTCAGCTCGGAAATCATCCTCTCAAAGTTTGCCATATTCTGTCCCATTCTTTTTGCTGCGTCTTTCATTGGGACTATATAGATAGCCGCGTTAATCTTTTCATCAAGGAATTGTGCCTGGAGCTTAAGAAGGTCTGCGTAAAATCTCGCCATATTACCGGTTTGGAGACATAACGCAATTCTACCATTCATAGCCGTTAAGGTTAATGCAAAATTTGAGCTTATGCGGACTTTATCAGACCAGCCTCTATGCCTGAGCGCATCAAGAATATCTGCGCGTAATTGAGGAGCACATCTGCTACATAATTTCCCTTTTATGTGGCCCAGCCCATCTTCAATATCTTTGATTAAACCAACCGCTATCGCATTGTTCCCGCCTTTATGTGAATGCTTCACTATTTTCATCGGCTCGGCCTTTTCGATAGATTTGATTTTGTGTGATCATAAATTGGCTTATCGAGTGGTCTATACTTCGCTGGGCCTCTCTCAGCGTCTTTGAATCTTTCCTTGGCTATATCGATGTATTTTGTTTCGAGTTCGCATCCCCAAAATTTTCTTTTATGCATAATTGCTGCAACTCCTGTCGACCCAACACCTGCAAATGGGTCAAAAACCAAGTAGCCAGGATTGGTCAATGCCAATACGAATCTTTCGACAAGAGCTACTGGAAACTGACATGGATGGATAGTCTTTTCCACATGATTGCTTTTTACATTGGGGATATCCCATACATCTTCGGGATTTTTGCCTTTCGGATGGCACGAATATTGACCGACGTTGGGACCTTTGAAATGCTTCTTGCCTGGATATTTTGCATCAATTCGCACATTATCCAAATTGAATATATATTCATCGGATTTCGTATACCAAAGTACCACTTCGTAACGGCCGCTGAATCTATACTTGCAGTGAAGGCCGTGCCCAAAGCGCCATATTATTCTATTTCTCAACTGAAGCCCTTCTTTTTTAAACATATCGAAAAATACAATATCAAGTGGCAATATAGTGGCAAATTTACTTTTTCCTTTTTCTACAAAATTGCCTGCTTGCCAGCATATGCTCCCTTTAGGTTTGAGGCGCCTTGATATCTTTCGAATAATTCCATTTTGCCATTGCAAATAATCATCTAGCTTTTTCCTATGCTCATATGCTTTGCCGATGTTATATGGTGGAGATGTGAATACCAAATCAAAAATTGGGCGATCAGGTAGCCAATCTAAAAATTTTTCCACATCTCCATGCCAAATATAGGTATCTGGAAGATTAATGTGGTTAGAGTTCTTTTCCATTTGAATTATTCCTATGCCTTTCAAATTTAAACGATTTTTAGGCTCCCGGCCTGGTCCAAGATCAGCTCGAGCCAGACATTGGTGTCGATCAGGAACATCAATCTCCCCACCACTCCAGGGCTTTTTTCTGGAGCTCGAGGGCGGTGTATTTGTGCTTGTATTCTCGCAAGGCGCCTGCCCATTTCATTCGGAGGCGCTTCCTTTTGGCCGGCCTGGTCCTGGCGAGCAAAAACTCGGCGAAATCAAGGACTTCCTGCTGCAAATCCGGAGGCAGTTCCTTGATTATTTGCGTTGCATTCTTCATGGGCTTACCTCCTGAGTTCTTATTATATCATAGTTCTTCATCGGATTAATAAAGTGCCGGCGGCTTTCAAGTCGTTGTTGCTTGAAGACGGGCCTATGAGTATTGAGTGGGGGACGGGCTCTATGGTCCATCCTTTTTCGGGGTTGAAGAAGGCGAGGTCTTGGGCTGGGAAAGAGAGGGTTACGGCTTTGGTCTGGCCGGGGTTGAGTGATATTTTTGAGAAGGCTCTGAGGTCTTTGACCGGCCGGTCGATTGCGGATTGGGGATAGGCTGAGTAGAGTTGGACGATTTCTTCGCCTGCGCTTGAGCCGGTGTTGGATACGTCCACCGAGGCGGTGATGATTTCGTCTTGAGCAAAGGCGGTCTTTGCGAGCCTGGGGTTTGAGTATTTGAAGGTTGTGTAGGACATTCCGAACCCGAAGGGGAACGCGGGTTCCAGCGCTTTTTTATCGAACCATCTGTATCCGTGATAGAGGTCGTATTTAGCGGTTCTGGCCCGGGGTTCGAACTTGAAGAGCTGGTCCGCTGATTTGGGGAACACGATGGGCAGTTTGGCGGATGGATTTTGTTCTCCGAAGATGATTTCGGCGATGGCGTTCCCGCCCTCCATTCCCGGATACCAGGCCATGAGGATTGCGGGCACCTGGTCTTTCCACGATTCCATGCAGATGGCGCTCCCGCTGAAGAGCACCACGATGGTTCTCTTGTTGGCCGCGGCAACGGTCTTGACCAGGGCTTCGTGTCCCGCGGAGAGGTTGAGGTTTATGCGGTCGTGGGCCTCGCCCTCGTCCATCCAGTCGTTGCCGACGAAAACGATGGCGGCGTCGGAATTGGATGCGAGTTGTTCCGCGGATTCGATTTTTTCTCCGGGGTCGTATGAGACTCGGATGCCGGCGCCGGCGAGGTTTCTGATTCCGGCCAAAGGCGTGACCACGTAAGGCGGCCTTACCACGCTTGAGCCTTTGTCGCCGATGTTGGGCGAATCCGCGAACGGGCCTATGATTGCGATGGATTTGACTTGGCGGTCGAGCGGCAGCGCGGACTTTTGGTTCTTGAGCAGCACCATGGATTTGGCGGCGGCTTCGCGGGCGACCTTAGCGTGTTCGGGAGACGCGATCTTGGACTTGTCCAGTCTGGGCCGATTTTTTTCCAAAAGCCCGAACCTGATTTTCTGGCGGAGTATGCGCGTGACCGCGTCGTTGATCCGGGCCTCGGGAACCTTGCCGTCCCTGACCAGTTTGGCCAGCTTGCGGCCCCAGTAGAGCGTGGTCGACATTTCCACGTCCAGTCCGGAATTGGCCGAGGCCTCGCTCTCGTGCACCGCGCCGAAGTCCGAGATGATGAAGCCCTTGAAATTCCAGTCGTCTTTCAAAATGTCCGCGGTCAGGTGCTTGCTGGCGCTGCAATACTGGCCGTTGACCACGTTGTAGGCGCACATGATTGAGGCTATGCCTGAGTCCACGCAGCGCTTGAAATGGGGCAGGTATATTTCGCGCAGCGTTCGCTCGTCAATTGACACGTCCAGGTATTGGCGCGAATTTTCAACGTTGTTGCAGGCGTAGTGCTTGGCGCAGGCCATGATGTGCTCCTGGATGCCGAGCGCGAATTGCGAGCCCATGACTCCGAGGTGGAGCGGGTCTTCGCCAAAGGTCTCCTGGGCGCGTCCCCAACTCGGGTGCCGGAGCACGTTGATGCACACCGCGCCGGTGTAGTTGGCGCCTCGGGCCGCGGCTTCATAGCCCAGGACCTCGCCCACGCCGCGGGAAACTTCCGGGTCCCAGCTCGCGCCCCGGGCCATGGAGACCGGGAAGCAGGTGGAGCCTTTGAAATTGACCCCGCGCGGACCGTCCACAAACCGGATGCCGGGGATGCCCAGGCGGTGGTTGTCGGGGGTGAAGGTGGGGGTGAGCTTGTTATATCCCAGGAGTTGCGGGGCGTTTTTGAGAACGGCGCCGGACATCTGGCTGACTTTTTCCGCGAGGGTCATTTGAGCGAGTAGCGACTGGACTTGGCGCTCGAGCTCGTCGGGTGAGAGGCTTGCGAGTTCCGCCAGGATTCGCTCCGGCAATAATGCCGCGGTTGCGGAAACGCCCACGGTTGCCATGAATTTTCTCCGGTCCATTTTTCCCTCCTGTCAGTTTTATGGGGTCAGGCCGGTCAGGTGGGGTCAGGCCCGAGGGGTCTGGCCGAAATCCCCTGGGGTCAGGCCCTATCGTCGCAGTTCGGACTTCGATGTTAGGGCCTGACCCCGCGAATTCGGGATTTCGGCCTGACCCCATGAATTTGGGCCTGACCCCGAAAAATCTGACCGGCCAGACCCTTCGACTTTTCGGATTCAGTTGGCTAATATTTTGCCGCATATTGGAGTTTTCGCCAACTGGAGGCGGCGGCTTTCAATCAGGACATGGAGCGGGCACGGGGGTTGCCCCTTTCATCCAGCAACATTCCGACCGGGTGCGGTTATTTTGGCTTGACGGCAACTCCGGTTTTAGCGCGTTTCTTCATGCAAATTTTAATTTGCGCGGCTTCGGGATCCGGGAAGATTACGAGCGAGGTGTTTAAGACCGATCTGGTGTAATCATGGATTTTCAGGATCAAGTCTTTATTATAGTCCCCGAGGACGATTCCCATTTTTTCATAGCTGAGGGCATCTCCCATATCCTTGGGCATCTGGGTAACTGCGCCATAAAAATTATTATAGACATCCGCAAGGCAACCCGCGGCTTCCAATTCATCGCCCGGCCCGGACAGGTCGGGGACAATCATCTTGTCGGCCGGCTGTTGCGGTTTATTGACGACGGGTGCGCCATGATCGATCATCTTATCCACCGGCGACAACTCCGCGGCCGCTGCCGGAGCAAAAACCGTGCGGGAGGGCTGAATTGGTTCATTGATGAGGGTCGCTTCCGCGCCAGCGCCGGCCTCCTCGACGGACGGTTGATTGTAGCTACTCTCGTGCACGTAGGTTTGGTACCCGGTTGCGACGACGGTCTCCAGCAATTTTCGCCTGAACTCCACGCATGGTTCTGCGCTTTTTTTATCCCCGGCGCATATTCCATTTTTTTCCTTTTTCTGCTCCTTGATCTCGTAGTAATTTCCCAGATAGCCGAGGAACCCGGAGAAAGCGGCCTTGGTGAGGTAGTTGTAGGAATTGCTGGCCAGGAGTTGCACACTGGATTCATCGATCAAGGAGTTGGCCTCATCCTTGCTGATCCGGTCCAATTTGCACCGGACCTTGCTGATGTTGGCATGGAAATTCTCGTTGCTGAAATCGCGGTACCAGGGCGTGATCTGGATGACCATGTAGTTGTGGTCGATGACCGGCTCGTAATTGGTCCCGTCGCAGGATATGGTCAGGATGTCGCCTAGCAGCTTCAGGCTCTCATTGCAGGCGAGCGGGCAGGTATCGCTATATTGATAATCATTGTGGAGCCGCGCATTATGGCGGTTGCCGCCGGCTTGAGTGCACAGTTTGCTGACGTCTTTTTGGTTCAGGGTGAGCGGGAAGTTCTCGTTGGTATTGATCACCGGGTATTTCTTGGGGCGGAGCAGGAGCTGGCGGTCCTGTTTTTTGTCCTTAACATTTCTCTGGTAAGTATCGATTGCGCCCTTGCTGGTGAGCACGTCAAAGGTGATGGTGAAATCGAAAATCTTGTCGTTGGACTTGAGCGCGAGCACGGAGTTGAACGTGCTGAGCGCGATCCCGACCGGGACCGCGTATTGCGCGGGCATCAAGGGCGTGGCCATGGCGAGCAGTTTATCCGAGGACGACTGGAGCGCGGTCTTGTCCTTGTCATACAGCGTGTAGCCCTCAACCTTGATGGTCAGATGGTTGCCTTTCAAGATTTCCACCGGGAGCACTATGGCGTTGAAGACCGGCACAAACCTGGCCGCCATCTGCTTCGGGACAATGTCGTACTTGTAGACTTTGAGCACGCCATCTCCGTTGTCAATGCTGAGCGTGAAGTAGATGTCATTCCTGGAAGTCGCGCCCCACCACCCGCGCTGGTATTTGCTGATGAAGATATTGGGGATGGTCACCTGAATGTAATCCTGCTGGGTTAAAGGCGGATAGACAGCATCGTTTCTATCCGCGCCAAGGTAGTCAATTTTTCCCAATTTGACCGGGAACACATCCTCGTATTCCCGCGCAACGGCTTCGAACTTGATTTCCAAGGGAGGCGTAAAAACAGCCATAGCGGGCGGCTCTTCGCCCTGGAATATTTCCTGGGCCGCAAGGTTTGGGCCGCCCAAAACGGAGGCCAAGACGAAGCTCCAGAAAAATATCCTTGCCAGACAATTGATGCCCGCGCATTGCCTTTGCCCGAAACCTGACCTCTCTTCAGCCTTTGAATTTTGACTCATTTGCCCCTCCTTTTGCGACCCGGGTTTTGCCTCATGACCGATTGTGAATTTATATCACCATATAGTATCTATCTTAGCCAAGCATAATTTTCAAAACGTGTCAAGTCGATGTCCTGTTATTGCACTGCTGGTTACGCGATAGGCCCTATTGAGGACCGCCCCAGGTGGCTGGGGCCGTCAATGGAGGAGCGAATTAGCGCTAGCTACTGGCAGGCTCTCTCAACTGAATGAGCCTGGCCCTTTGGGGCTCGACCGCTCCGGTCTCGAGGTAATATTTAATGGCCTTGAGCATGGCGATGCGGATGTCGTTCTGGGGCAGTCCGAGTTCGGTCACGGCCTTGGCGCAGTCCACGAACTCGTTGTAGCCGAGATGGAGCGCCTGCTCGATAGCGGCGATTGGTTCGCGCTTGGTGATGTTGGATATGGCTTCGTTGACCTCGGCCACGATCCGCACGACCTGCCTGGGGATCTTGATTGTGGGTGCGTTGAGCCCGGTGAGTTTTGCCAGCTCGTCGAACATTTCTTTGAGGAACATGTTTTTATTGCCGAGGATGTATCTTTCTCCGAGCCGTCCCTTTTTGTCGGCGAGCACGAAGCCGGTTGCCAGGTCTTCCACGTCAATCAGGTTCATTCCGACGTCCACGTATGCGAACATTTTGCCGTTTAAAAAATCGAGGATGGTCCGTCCGGTTGGTGTCGGGACCCAGTCGCGTTTTCCGATGGGCGATGCCGGGTTGACGATTGTGATCGGGAGTTTTTGAGCGTAGGAGCATGCGAGTTTTTCGGAGAGGAACTTGCTTTCGCGGTAGGGCTGTCTTGCGCAGTCCTTGAGTTCGGGGTAGTCGGCTTCGGTGCTGGGCCGGTCCTTGTAAAACCCGGCCGATGATATGGAACTGGTATAGACCACTTTTTGCAGGTCGTATTTGCAGGCCGCGTCCAGGATGTTGCGGGTGCCTTCGATGTTGGTCTTGCGGATGAAATCCCCGCCCTTGGGATGCCAGTGGCGGTAGATGGCCGCAAGCTGGTAGAGCTTGCTGCAGCCCTTGAGCGCGTTCTGAAGCGAGGGGGGATCAAGCAGGTTCCCCTCCACCAACTCAAGCTCCAGCCCTTTCAAGTTGCGAATGTCTTCCCCGGGCAGGACCAGGGCCTTGACCGCTTGCCCGTCCGCCATGGCCGCGCGCACCACGCTCGAGCCGATCAGACCAGCGGCGCCCGTCACCAGTGTCTTCATCTTTTCTTTTCCCCCGATCTCTTGCCGGCAAGCAATTTTGCCAGCGGCGCGCATTTCAGCCCCACCGATTTTGCGACCTCGGCGTTGGTGACCACGCCCCGGTCCTTGCCTTGAGGCAGGAACACGTTTATGCCCCGGGCAAGCGCCGGGTCTTTGCGGGCGGCTTTTGCCAGGCCGTCGTCCGCGATTTTGAGCACGTACGGGAACACCGCGTTGGCCAGGGCCTGGGTGCTGGTGCGCGGGACCGCTCCGGGCATGTTGGCCACGCAATAGTGGGTGACTCCGTGCTTTTTGTAGGTCGGGTTTTCGTGGGTGGTGGGGCGGGTGGTCGCGATGCAGCCGCCCTGGTCAACCGAGATGTCCACGATCACCGATCCCGGCCGCATCTTCTTGACCAGGTCCTCTGAAACCAGCACCGGCGCAAGCGCTCCGGGCACGAGCACGGCCCCGATCAAAAGGTCGGTCTCGGGCACGAACCGTTCGATGTTGTATTCGTCGCTGATCACGGTGGTGATCCGTCCGGAAAAAATGTCGTCCAGGTACGCGAGCCGGGAGAGGCTCACGTCCATCACCCGGACGCGCGCGCCCATGCCCGCGGCCAGCCTCGCCGCGTTCGTTCCCGCGGTGCCTCCGCCCAGCACCAGCACCTCGCAGGCCGGCACGCCCGGGACGCCTCCGAGCAGGATTCCGGGCCCGCCCTGGTCGCGCATCAGGTATTGCGCCCCGACCTGGACCGACATCCTTCCCGCGACCTCGCTCATGGGCATGAGGCAGGGCAGGAGTCCGTCATCGGTCTGGATGGTCTCAAAAGCCACCGCGTTAACGCCGCTTGAGATCAGCGCCCTGGTCAGGCCGGGGACCGGCGCAAGATGAAGGTAGCAGAAAAGCACCTGGCCTTTTTTCAGGTGATGGTATTCCTCGGGCTGCGGCTCCTTGACCTTGACCACCATGTCGGCCTTGGCCCAGAGTTGGTCCGCGCTGCGGACTATGCCCGCGCCCGCGGCGCGGTAGTCATCGTCCGCAAACCCGGAAGAAACGCCCGCGCCCGCCTCGATGAAAACCTCATGCCCTTGCTTGTCCAAAGCCCTGACCCCGGCCGGGATCAAACCAACCCGATATTCGGAATTCTTGACCTCCCGAGGAACGCCTACAATCATGATTGCCTCATCCTTTTGGCACGCCAGGGCACGGCACGCCGTGCCCCTGCTATTTCATCAACTGTTTTTCCATGGCCGGGATGGCCTCGTCAATAATGCCGACCATTTTCTCGATGGTTTTTTTGTCCATGATCAGGGCGGGCGCGATGCACACGGTCTCCATGGTGGACGACCGGATGTAAAGCCCGCGCTTCCAGCACTCGTCCACCAACAGGTCCGGCGCGCTGTTCTCCGGGAGGATCGGGGTTTTCTTTTCCTTGTCCACGACCAGTTCAATGGCCGCGAGCATTCCCATCCCGCGCACGTCCCCCACTGACTTGTGCCGCTTCAGCCGCATTAACTGAGCGAGCAGATACTCCCCGTTTTCCTTGGAGCGTTGGACCAGGTTTTCCTCCTCAATCACCTTGATGTTCGCGAGCCCCGCGGCGCAGGCCACCGGGTGGTTCATGTAAGTGAACCCGTGCATGATCGGCATGCGCTCGTCCTGGAACTCGCCGATGGTGTCGTAAATCTTTGAGCTCATCACCGCGGCCCCGAGCGGGACGTGGCCGGAGCTTATGCCCTTGGCCAGGCTGAGCATGTCCGGCCTCACGCCCCAGTGCTCGTGCGCGAACATCTTGCCGGTGCGGCCGAACCCGGTGATCACCTCGTCCAGGATCAGCAGGATGTTGTTCTGGTCGCAGATTTCGCGGACCGCTGGGAAGTATTCCTTGAAGGGCGGGACCACTCCGCCCGAGCCGATCACCGGCTCCGCGATGAACGCGGCCACGGTGTCAGCGCCCTCTTTGGCGATGGCTTTGCGCAGATCGTCCACGCACCAGTATTCGCAGCCGGGGATGGACGAGTCAACCTCGCACTGGTAGCAATAGGGCGCGGCCACCTGGATGAACCCCTCGGGCAGCGGCTCGATGTTCCAGTGGAAGGGGAAGATGCCGGTTGCCGCGGTGGTTGCCAGTCCCATGCCGTGGTAGGAGAAGCGGCGGGAAAGGATTTTGCTCTTCTTGGTTTTTCCCTGCAACTGCCAGTAGAGCCGGGCCATTTTGATGTGGGTCTCGTTGGTCTCGGTGCCTCCGCAGGTGAACCAGGTCCGGGTCAGGTTGAACGAGGGGTCGAACAGGGACGCCAGCTTGGCCGCGAGTTCAATGGACGGCGGAGAACTCATGCCGTGGAAGCTGGTTGAGTAGCAGAGCTCTTTCATCTGCTTGTTCACCGCTTCGATGATCTTCGGATGGTTGTGCCCGACCGCCATGCACCAAAGCCCGGAAAAACCGTCAATATATTCCTTGCCGTGAATGTCCCACATCTTCACGCCCTGGCCGCGCACGATGATTTTGGGAGGATGCTTTTCCAAATCCCGAGGATGGGTCAGAGGATGGACCAGATATTTCTTGTCCAATGCGATCAGGTCCAGGTTGTACTTTGTCCTCGGCGACCGCGAGACCGCCTTCGCGGCCTTCGCCGCAACCCTCGGTCTCCTCGCCGCCTTCCTGCGCTTTTTCGCCATGATATTCGCCTCCTTGCCCGGAGCTTTACCCAAACCAACGCCTGCCCCGGGCCGGACTTCACAATTCTAGGCGCGCAAAAAATCCTTGTCAACGAATCCCCGGGGTCAGCCGGTCAGGTGGGGTCAGATCTTGAAATAAGACTTAACGGGCAGGCCGGTCAGAATTCTCGGGGTCAGGCCCAAATTCATGGGGTCAGATCTTGAAATAAGACTTAAGGCCAGCCTGACCCCATGGGATTTCGGCCTGAACCCGCAAGATTTCAAGTGCCTGACTGTGCTTGCTTTAAGGTCTTGAGGGTGGTATGAAAAGGTGCGACGGCGATGAAAATTATTGACCTCCACACCCACGTCGGCGACTTGCTTTTCGGCGAGCCGCTGGTTGAGGCGTACGACCGTCCGGTGTTCACCATGGGCTCGATCTCGGAATGGACCGGGTTCCGGCTGAGCAAGCCCGCGCCGGGAATGCGCCTTGATTGACTATTGAGAGCTCAATTTCCTTGAAAGCTCAAGCAGAAGCTTGATTTCGTCATCGGGAAGATCCTTCAAAAGCCCGATCAGTTCAAGATAATCCTTGGACGGCCTTTCCCGGTCAAGGGCCAGGCCTTTAAAATTGAAGACCTCGCAAAGTTCAACATTCAGCGCCTTGGCGATCTTGATGGTGGTCTTGAGGGAGGGGAACCGGTTGCCCTGCTCAATCTTGCTGATGTAGCTGATCCCGATCCCCGCCTTCTCCGCCAAATCAAACTGGCTTAATTGTCTCTCCAGCCGCAGCCGCTTTATCTTGCCACCGATCTTGAATGCAAAGCTTTTCCCCCTTGGCATGAGACCATCATAATCATAAAACGCCTCAACCCGCCCATAAAGACCCTATTTGTGATAGTCATACGATTTTTCTTGACAAATAGTGATAGTTGCGGTAGATTTTCGGCAAATACCAAGAGGAGGGGCAAATGAAAAGCAGAACGAAAAATTGTGATCCGACTTTAATGCCGAACCGCTCTCCACCCGGCCCGGTGACAGAAGCAAGGCAAAACAACCGACCTAAAAACCCCAAGCATGGAATGTAAAGGAGGAGAGGAAATGTTTAAGAAACTAATGACGGTATGTCTAATAACGTTTTCAAGCGTCATGTTCGTGAACTGCGCAACGCTGGGAGCTGCCAATGCCCCTATAATGGGCGCCATTGGCACTTCGATCACCAGCCCGGCCGGGCAGATCGTCAACTGGGTGGACAACAATTCCGATTCAAACGCCAAGCCGATTTCCATGCTTAAAGTCGGAAAAGCCTCTTGTCAATCCGTCCTCGGAATAGCGGCCTGGGGCGATGCCGGCATAGCCGCCGCGGCGCAGAACGGCAAGATTTCAAAAATACACCATATAGACCAAAAATACGAAAACTACCTGGGGATTTATCAGCGATATACAATTTTGGTCTATGGCGAATAGCGCGTTGACCAAAAGGAGGGGAATATCATGAACAAGAGCAAAAACTTTGTCCTGGCTTTGGCCCTAATGTCATTATTGCCCCATCCCCCATGCCAATGTCAATCCCCTGAATTGGGGGAAATTTAAGTATTGTATAATCCCCTCAATTGCGGGATTGACAAGCTTTGTGAAAATAGAATATAATGCCCTGAATCAGGATGGAGGGGCAATGCATTCAAATACCGAGGACCTTGAGCGCTCTTGCCATAACGCCAGAGTCCCGCCCCTCCTCATATCTGCGCCAACCCATCGAAACAAAAAATAACTTTTTAGGGAGGAGCAAGAATGCGAAAGCCTTGGATAAGCGGAAAAATTGGGGGATTTCTAATTGCGTTTTCTATTATATTCCCCTTCCTCGCCCATGCTCAGAAGCCGGGGTCGTTCTATTGGGGTGATTCCGACATGGACGGCATCATTTCCGGCAACGACTACGCGACCCTGGTCTCCGTTTACATGGACAACACGCAAGACGACGCCGATCTGTACTTCGGGTACCCGCAGTCCAGGTATCGTCAAGACCTTGACGGCGACGGCTTGATCTCCGGCGCGGACATCAGCTTCCTCGAAAGCTGGTTTGTGGGAGACTGGAACACCTACGGCGCGCCCACCACTTTGGAGTGGGCCGGCCCCGTTGCCGGCCTTACGGTCGGGAACAGTCCCGGCGATTCGGTGGAGGTCAGCGCGGTAAGCTACTCCTCCGCGGGCGCGGGCCACTGGCCCAGGACCGGGTTCGGCATCATCTTTGCCATCGACCCCACCAGCCAGTGCGCATCGACCGTTCAAATCTACGGATTCGACCCTGCGGGCGGCGAAACGGTCTGGGCCTGGCGCAACCCGCTCGGCTATGACTACCAGCCGACCTTGTTGGCCCCGGAACTCGGCATCGCCTCGGTCAAGGTCAGGGCCACCGGCTGCTCCAACGGCGACGTCATCCGAGTGACCGCCTACATCCCCGGGGACATGGAATACCTGGTCCCCGGCCAAAGAAACCCGGCGCGATTGACCATATCAGACCCAACCATTCTTGAAATCACCGTTGAGCAGCCGGGCTGCCTGGAAATTACCTCGGTCAGTCTCAGTCCCTACAACCCAACCATCCAGGAAAACGATACCATATCCTTCATTGCGACCTGCACTTTGGAGGATGAGTCGCAGGTTGACTGCACTGATTCTTACTGCGGCCGGGCCACGGCCTGGTCCGCGGTCGGCGTGCTCACGCAGCTCACGCCTCCGAATTTATTTATAGCTGACGTCGGCGCGGGCCTGGCCTGGGTCTATGCCTATGCCTACAATTCGAGCTATGCCTCTTATCCTTACGTAGGGGACTCGGCTTATGTCACGGTTGGGGACGTGACTCCGCCTGAGACCACTATCACCTCGTATCCCGAAAATCCCACCCTGGCAACCGGGGCGACCTTTGCCTTCACTTGCACGGGCGGACCGTGTACTTTTGAATGCCAGATGGACGGCGGCGGATTCTCCTCCTGCGCCAGCCCGCAGAGTTACCTCGGGCTTGACAAGGTTGGACGCTTGATGCTTAAATGGTGCTCAAGAAACCGGGGGCGATTCAGGTAGCTGCTGATTTCGTGTGCCAGGGCCAAGCAGTAAAAGGCACTTTATCAATTGCAGTGCCTTTTGAAAGAAAAAAGGAGGACGAAGATGAATAAAAAAGTGACGACATTCAGCATCGTGTTGGTTCTGGAATTGGCCGTGTATGGAGCCAAAGGAGATGGAGGCGGGAATGGAGGAGCGCTTGCCACAGCTTTAGCAGTGGCCGCGGGTGGTATGCATACCTGCGCCTTAACTTCTTCAGGCGGAGTTAAGTGCTGGGGAAGCAATAAAAGTCCTGGAGGGTTCAATGAACTTAATAATTCTGGCCAACTTGGAAATGGGGCCTATTCAAATAGCAAAATTCCGGTAAATGTTACTGGGTTATCCTCGGGAGTAACCATGGTTTCTGCAGGTGGGATGCATACTTGTGCCTTGACTGCTGTAGGAGGGGTTAAGTGCTGGGGAGAGAATGGTTATGGCCAACTTGGAAATGGAACCAAGTCAAACAGCAACATCCCAGTAAATGTTACTGGGCTATCCTCGGGAGTAACCATGGTTTCTTCGGGTTACGTGCATACCTGTGCCTTGACTTCTGCGGGAGGGGTTAAGTGCTGGGGATCTGGCGGTCCACTTGGGAAGGGGACCGAGTCAATGAGCAAAATTCCGATAGATGTTACTGGACTATCCTCGGGAGTAACCATGATTTCTGCCGGTAGTGATCATACCTGCGTATTGACCTCTTCGGGCGGGGTTAAATGCTGGGGAGCCGGTGGTCTCCTTGGGAATGGGACCAATTCGAAGAGTAACATCCCTGTGAATGTTACTGGGCTATCCTCTGGAGTAACCATGATTTCTGCGGGTGGGGATCATACTTGCGCCCTTACCTCCTCCGGGTCGGTTAAATGTTGGGGAAGCAGCAATATGTTTGGTCAACTTGGTAATGGGACCAACTCAAACAACAACATCCCTGTGAATGTTACTGGGCTATCCTCTGGAGTAACCATGATTTCTACGGGTGGGGATCATACCTGCGCGTTGACTTCTTCTGGATCAGTCAAGTGCTGGGGCAATGGCATTAATGGGGAACTTGGTAATGCTTCCAATTCAATGAGTAACTTACCCGTAAATGTCTCTGTGCTATCCTCTGGGATTTCTAGGATTTCTGTAGGTATATCTCATGCTTGCGTTCTGACTACTTCTTCTCATGGAATTAAATGTTGGGGTAGCAATGATGTCGGCCAACTTGGAAATGGGACCAATTCGAATAGCAATATTCCGGTCAGCGTCTCGGGCTTTGTGCCATAAGGATCTTTGAGCTTTGTTCGAAATACGGTCTAACCAATAAGGGAATTTTCGTAAGGGTAAAATAGTCACTTACGTCTAATTCTGAAAATCCAAACCTAGAAAAGGAGGACTGATGACAATGTTTAGAACGAAAAGCGCAGTTCCCAAATGGTTTCCTCGCATTTTTGGGGCTTTATGTCTAATTATCAACTCTACTTTGGCTTTTGCGCAACAAAAGGAGCCTAGTGCCGTACCCGGTCTTGCTGCTTGCGGAGGCTGTTTATCTATCTGGATCATCTTGGTTGTGGCATTGATTGCAATGGGGATAGCAATCTTGGTGTGGGTGCAAAAAGATGCAAAAAATCGGGGGATGGATAATCCCATTTTATGGATGATTTTGGTATTTTTTACTAGTTGGCTTGGTCTTCTCATCTATGTTCTATCCAGGCCGAAAGGCAAATTGGTCCAGTGCCCGAATTGTAAAGGCAAAAGACTTGAGGTTCTCAATAAATGTCCTCATTGCGGGCATGAATGATAGGCATTCGAAAGTTGGGCAAAAAGCCCGAGACCTGGCTTACGGTGTTATCGTTTCTGGGACTTTTAGCGATTTCTGATTCATTCAGGCAGCCTCAAAATCAGATTTCAGCTAAAATCTGGATTCAAGGAGTTCATCTATACCAAAGATTTTTCAGTCCGCATTTGTTAAGGTTTGTGAGATGCCGCTATATTCCAAGCTGCTCTCAATATTCTATCCAGGCCGTTCATGAATATGGTATTAGGTTTGGTTTGTATTTATCTATAGGTAGAATATTGAAGTGCAATTCTAAAGTAATATATCATACTTATGATCCAATTCCATAGAAAAGGAGGATTACAATGAAAATATCGAAATTGATCAGTTTTATTATTTTAATAGGGCTTTCTGCCACGCTAGTATCCCAATCACCCCAGACACAAGTATTGGGTTCCTGGAAAAAGATAAGCCAAGCATCATATCCGTATGCTAACCAGCCTTCTCGCCCAAATGAGGGTCTCGATTATATTTATTCTTCTTCATATTCAGGTTACTATTCAGCATTTGCATATAACGGAAATTTAACAATAATTCCTCATGATGTCATAGGGCATGGAAATGGTCTTTACCATCCTTATTGGAATTTTATATGTAGTATTGATAACAATGGTAATTTGGGATCATTAAGTCATATGCCCAGAGAATATCAACCAGTTAAACCTATTTATGACGAAACTACATACAGGAAATATAGATATATTGTTAAAAATGAAGGCTTCGGTTCCTCAATAATTGTCAGTGAAATATATAAGGATGGTTCTTTGTCATCTGATACTAGAACTTTTAAGTCCCCCGAACCAGCGGCAACCCCTTCTATATTAATAGTAAATGACAATATTATTGCTACGAGTGGAAATACCGTATATCAAGCAAAACTATCAGAAGACGGTTCAATAGGTTCATGGTTTCGTGGAGTCGATTCGCCTGTTGGTACCAAGTATGTTATTAAAGGCCAGGTATTTCTGATTAATAATATTATATATCGCGCACGATTTAATAAAGATGATGAATTGTATTTGTGGGAGCCAGTTGTAACTCTTAAAGGGCAAACCCAATCTTTTGTATATAATGATTTGATTTGCTTATTTGATACTTTATATCCTTTTATTAGCGAAAACGGTTTTCAGAAGAAGTTGCGAGATAATATTATATTTCAGGTACAGTGCGCTGATGTACTTTCCGATGAAACTAAAGCTAAAAAGGAAGATCAGCAAAAATTAAACGATAGACCCATGTTCCAAATTGATAGCGAAATATCCGCTATATTTTACCATGATATGGATTCATCAAAAATATATGCATATGATAGAAAATATAACATTATTGCAAAATCTATGGATGGAGCAATTAGCTGGCAAAATATAAAAAATATGCCTCAAATGCAGTCCTTTGTTTCTATACCTGATAAAATAGATCAGTTTTATGTTATTGATAAATCTGGCAAAGTTTTTTTAGCAACAGATAATTTCAGTAATATTTCTCCAACATTTACTAAACTTCCCAATGGAATTCTAGATATTTACCCCTACTCTAAAGATTCATCAGTAATAATGGCTACTATGCCATTAGGGCCTTACGGGCAAATATATAATAAGTATGATCTATATAGATCTGTGGATGGTGGATTGAATTGGTTAAGTAGGAAAAATGATTTAGAAATTAATAAAATAGGGGGATTGTGTTATTTAAACGATGCCAAACTTATCAATATTTCATATGCTAATATAATATTAGCAACGAATGATGGAGGAAGAACATGGAATACGGTTTATACCGATAAAGATTACAGTATTGGCTATAGACAGCTTTTCAAAACAGAAGAACATTTAATATATGTTAGACCAAAATTTGATAAAAATGCCATTGAGCTTCTAATATTTGATTATAATTTAAATTTGATAAATACTAAATATATTGATACCGACGATTGTGATTTCGCAAGAAATGAATATTATAAAGTATCAAATACATCTGGTACAATATTATACCAACTTAGACCGGGAAATTGTATAAAAGCCGCCTATTTTATTGATCCAAAGGAAAACATCTCTCAAATAGATCTAAATCAATTACAAAGTGGATGTTTTACTCAAATTACTGGCTTAGCCGCACCTTATAATAAACTGATAGGTTTTTCAAGGGGTATGTTTTCTGAGGTAAAATCTCATGAAAAATCATCATTCGGTGCTGGCACCCAACAAGTGAATCAAGGAGTGCAAGTGCATACGATAAGTGGTAAATTAACAGAAAACCTACTCGCTTTTACTACAAAAATGAAATACATGGGACAGGAAATTGCTATTGATTGGACTTTAAGAACCACCAGCCAAGACGGTAATAAAGTAATTGGAGTTATTTTCAATCCGCAAAGTCAAGCATCCATAACCCAGGCTTATATGTTTGAAGGAACCTTCGATGGAAAAGTACTGAATTTTGTCGAAAACATTCATTTAACCGCAATTCCAAAAAATAACATTAAGCCAGGAGATAAGATAAATGAAGAAAGTCGCACAGAAATTGTATTAGGGGGTGGCAAGTTTAGCGCAAAATCCTTTCGTAATGGCAAGTTATCAGATCAAAAAATAACTTATAGAAACATGCCCGTGTCAAAATCAATATTAGCGAAATATGATAGAGATAATCAAATGGTAGTGGGATATGTTGATAAAGGACAATCTAGAATTGTTTACACCATTGAAGTTAAAGATGGCAAACCCATACCAGGAACTTTAAAAGAAAATGAAGAATAAAAAAGACTTGGGATGTATGGCCACAATACTTATACCAATCTTTCTGAAAATGAGGCAAGATTTGGGGACAGTCACCCGTGACTGTCCCCAAATCTAATAACACACAACCAAAAAACCAGGAGGAAACCAAATGGCAGACAAGATTACAAACGCTAAGACCTCACTTTCCGGCGAGGAGGTCATTGTTCGAGCCGTTCAGTTCTTTGGGACAAAGAAGTTCCGCACCGGCAGCCAGTCTGCGCGTGTGGCTACCTTCGACGGCAAACCACCGATTCCGTGGGGCATGTTGTTTCTCACGATTCTCGGCTTATTATTTTTCATCATTCCCGGCATCATCATGTATGTGATTGTGCTGAGGAAGATGTATCGCTTCCAGAACCTCGTCGTGACAGCTAATTCGATTGCGGGAGGCACAGAGGTGTCCATTTCGCATCCGAGTTGGGCGGCCGCGACGGTCAGGCGATTTATTGATGTGTTGCCACCGTTAGCCGCATCATCGGTTGCAGCACCACCACCATTGCCGCCGCAGTAGAGCCTGAAGTGTAATGGAGAAACTTCAACTCCTTCGCATGCGAAGGATCTAACATAAATCGGGCAAAAAGTTGTCCAACCGATGGGGGGAACCTCAGATTTGATATATATTATGAATATGGCGACGCGGACAAGTCTTGCGGCACATTCATAGTGCCTTAATTTGAGTGTTACAAATTTCATGGAAAAGGGCCGGCAGCAATGCCGGCCCTTTTTCGTTTCAACAATATGTTTGGAAGGCGTTTTAACCCGAATCTCATGCACTGAGCTTTGAGCCCTTTTTGGTTTCCCGCTTTTCCGCGTGTGCATTTGCCTGAAAAGCATGTTATGTGGTAAGCATGTCTTCAGGCATGAAGATAATTGACCTCCACACCCACGTCGGCGACTTGCTTTTCGGCGAGCCGCTGGTTGAGGCTTATGACCGTCCGGTGTTCACCATGGGCTCGATCTCGGAATGGACCGGGTTCCGGCTGAGCAAGCCCGCTCCCGGGTTTAGGACTTTCGCGCGCTATATGGAGATCATCCACGCGCATCACCGCAACAACATGGCCACCTTGAAAAACCTCCGCAAGTTCTCAATGGAGGCCGGAGTCACGCACAGCGTGGTTCTTCCGATTGAGCCGGTGAGGAAGACTACAATCATATCCGATTATTCTCTTTCCAAAAAACATGAGTTCTTTGCGGAAGCTATTAAGGATTATACGAATGGCGGAGATAAACTAGAAAGGGTCTCCTCAAAACTTTATGACGCGATCAAGGAGACTGTTTTTAGAGGAAAGGAATTTAGAAGGTCATATCAAACCCGGTATACACGAGGTAAATAAGAAATGAAGATATTACGCGTCTACTCTAACAATGTCCTCGCCAGTGAGATACAGATCACAGACGAGAGCATGGATCACGTTACGCCTTACCTGAAGGAACTCAGAGAGTATCTGGACGATGCCCACGACCAGGGCTTCCCGGACGGAGTCGAGGATATAATACGCGTTCCAATTACCGAGGAGACCAGTCCGGGGTTTGCCAGAGCGCTTGAAGAAATGGGATACCGGGTGGAGCAACTATGAAAGGAAGGGGGATAAAATGCCGATAGGAAAATGGGAAAACTTCCAGGCGTGCGTGGATGCCAACCAGGACAAGGACAGCCCGGAGCGGTTCTGCGCCGCGCTTGAGAAGAAAATTACCGGCGAGTGGCCAGCGGCAAAGCGGGCAGCCTCGGCTCTCCTGGAGAGAGTCATGGTAGCCTTCAAATCCGAAGATGCGGAAGCACTTACGGTAGGTGTGAAACAGGGGAACATCCAGGCTATCCTGGACACATGGCCGGACTGGGCTGATTCGTATACTCGATGCGTTGAGGTGCTGACCGGCAAGGAAGGCATCGAGACCCCGGAAGCGTTGTGCGCTTGGCTGCACCACGGAGCTAAGGGCGCGTGGCCCGGCGAGAAGAGCCATGAAGGCATCGCGCTCGCGGGGATGTTCGTATCCAAATCCGCTCAGCGGCAGATCGCTACCGCGCCGGTGCTTGTCCCAGGGGAGCGGGATTCGGACGGCGAGGTGCTGACCGCTGAGAAGATCGAGGAGGTTGCCCTGAAGTGGATGGAGGAGTATGGGAACGTCGACGTACTTCACTCCATGAACAACGCGGCTTTCCCGGAGCAGGTCTTCATCATGGGTCACTGCAACCTGACCGCGCCCGAAACGGTCTTCGCTCTTGCGAAAAAACATCCCAACGTTTACGCGGACATGAGCTTCCAGTCCGCGAGCAACATCCGGCGCGCATTCAAAGCCATGGGCGAGGACCGCGTGCTCTACGCCTCGGACTGCCCGTTCTCCCTGCCTAAATACGCGGTCAAAGTCGGAATGGACGCGACCAGACACAGCAACACGCTCCGCGAAAAATTCTTCTGCAAAAACGCGGAAACCCTGATCGGAGCGCTGCCGTAATTCTCCACCGCCTGCCCGTTAAGTCTTATTTCAAGATCTGACCCCAATGGGGGTCCCTCACCCCTCCCAGGGAGGGGGAGGCGCATGTCAACAGCCGCGGAGAGATAAAAAGGATTTGGGCAACAGTCCCCTCACATATCACATGCAATCTTTCTACTTCTTTTTTTCATTTCTGAATAGATCTTGAAGTCGGGCCCAAATGTGAAATGAGAAGCTCTAACCCCATTCTCTCGCTTATCCTTATCGGGCCTTTGGCGCAGACATGCAGGAAGCGGCTGCTTCCTGGATTCGCGGATCGTCTAATATTGCCTTCCTTGCAAATTTTTCCGCCTTTTCGCACTCACCTTTTTTGGCATAGGCCGTGACGAGTTCCATCCTTGCCTGGCTCAGCCCGGGGCGGAGTTGCAGCACCCGCGCAAGCCCGTCCAGGTATGCCTGTTGGTCTCCCAGACTATTCCTGGCCTGGGCAAGCTGATACAAGGCCTTGGGATCATCCGGCTTGAGCCTGAGCGTTTTTTCCAGCCAATTGCACGCGGTTTGCCAGTCCTCCTCCGCCAGATAAGTCTGGGCGACATTCAAGATGACGCCCGGGTTTTGCGGGTCATGCTCCAGGGCCTGGAGGAACTGTTGGCGCGCAAGCCCCCATTTGCCGTTTTTGCTATAGCAGTCCCCGAGGTTGTTTGCCACAGGGGTATAATCAGAGGCGAGTTGCATTGCTTTTTTGCAGATGGGTTCCGCTGAGAGGCAGTTGTCATCCTTCAACCGGATTAGGCAGTAGAGCCTCCAGGGCATGGACGAGAAGTCCGGCGCCTTGCTCAGCGTATCTCTCCAGAGCGAGGCATCGGTGCGGAAGACCTTGTTCCGCTCGGTGGTAAAAATGGAGAAGAAGAGCGCGACCGGGATCACGGCCGCGAGCGCGGTCCAAGGTTTTCGAGTCGAGAAGAAAGGCCAAGCCGCGGCCGGAGCGAGCAGGCTGAGGGAGGCAAGATATAGGCGGTGCTCGTGCGCGAGCTCGATCGGCAAGGGCATGGCCTCGACCAGGAGCTGACCGAAATACCAGAACACGGCAAAGGACAACGCCCTGGATTTCCGAGCGTATAAAACTCCGGAGGCCAAAACAACAAGCACCAGGGCAAGGTAAATCAGCGACACCGGGAGCGGGTCGGAAAAATGAAAAGCGTGGAAGAGGGACAAAAACTGCGGGAACGGAAAAATGATCAGCCCGGGATACCAGAGCAGGACTTTAGGTTCAGCCAGGGTCCTCTCCAACGCGCCAAACGGCTGCCGGCTGAAATTGAAAACGACGTGGGCCATGGAAGGCCGGAGCGCGACAGCCGCGGCCAGCAGATAGATGACCGCAAGTCCCAAGACCCATGCCCGGTTCTTCCTGAGCCATCCCGGCTTGAGCTCGTCAAAGAAAAAGACCTTGTAAAGAAAGAGCAAGCCGGGGAGAGTCGCCGCGGTTTCCTTGCAGAGCATTGCGGCCAGGCACGAGCCGGCTGAGAGCGCCAGGAATTTCATCCTGCCCTTTGGCCGCTCCAAGCCGAGATGGAAAAAATAAATGCTCCAGACCGTGAACATGCCGGCCATGGACGCGTAGCGCTGGACAACGTAAGTCACGGCCTGGACATTCACAGGGTGGCATGACCAGAGCAGGGCGGCCGCCCAGGCGGCCAGGGTTGCGCGCGGCTCGTCGCGTCCGAGCCGGAGCATAAGTTTCCGGAGCAGGAGCCAGACGCCGAACGCGGTGATAATGAAGACCGTTAAGTTCACGAGATGATAGCCAAAGGGATCCTTGCGGTTGAAATAAAAATTTAACGCAAGGCTGAGGTTAGGCAGCGGCCGGTTGTTTCCGAAGTCCTGGAAAGCCGCGGCTGTAAGCGATTGGCGGCTGAGGTCGCTTATCCGGATGTATTTGCTCTTGAGCGCAATCGGCCAGTCGTCAAGGTGGAATTTGGAATGCATGCCCGGTAGATAGATGACCATCGGCACGATTAACAGGGCGGCGACGAGCGCGAGCAGTTGCGCCCTCGGCAGCCTTGTTCCCGACGCCGCCTGGTTTTGCCCCGGTCCGGCCATGATTAATTTTAGCCGATCACGGCTGAAATAGAAATCAGGCCTGTCTTTTCCCGCCCCTTCCTTTTCAGCGCGTTGACAGCTTGAGCTTGATGGTTTTGATTTCGGAATGGCCGATGGGGAAGCTGACGGACTTTCCATCGGAATAAAACGGCCTGGGTTCAAGCTCTGAAGAATGGGGTCATGAAGAATGGGGTCATGAAGAATGGGGTCAGAGCTCTAGTTAATACTTAATATTTGCGGCAAAGCTCATTTTTGATATACTTTTAGCATGGCACGTCCGTGGCGGATAGAGTTTGAGGATGTGAAGAATGGGGTCAGAGCTCTAGTTAATACTTAACATTTGCGGCAAAGCTCATTTTTGATATACTTTTAGCATGGCACGTCCGTGGCGGATAGAGTTTGAGGATGCGGTTTATCATGAAGAATGGGGTCATCTATGAAAGGCCAAGTCAAAAGACGTTCCTCCCCTCAAGGCCTTTTTCAGGTCTTTGACTTGGAAGGGCGCTCCGTGTCGGCGACGCTCATCCCAACAGGTTCCCGGGAAAACGAG
>Ga0315294_10001226_pt1 | contig 27758 bp, 25 predicted proteins | sample YL17G13_40_MG_FD_203626 | JGI IMG/M metagenome (GOLD analysis project Ga0315294, IMG submission 203626) | Sediment microbial communities from Yellowstone Lake, YNP, Wyoming, USA - YL17G13_40 | ecosystem: Environmental > Aquatic > Freshwater > Lake > Sediment | place: USA: Wyoming | collected... | reverse complement strand
ATATTCTGGAAGGCCTGATTCTGGCCGTCAGCGACATTGACGAAATCATTGATTTAATCAAGGCCTCGCCTGACGCCCCAACGGCCAAGACTCGCCTGATGAAAAAGCCCCTGCGTCTGGCCGAGACCGAGACGCTCAGAAAGATTCTGCCCGCGGCCTTTATTGCTGAAAAGAGTAAATCCGACCAGTTTTTGACGGCCCCACAGGCCGAGGCGATTCTGACGATGCAGTTGCAGCGGCTGACGGGTCTGGAAATCGAGAAATTAGCCAAGGAATACGCCGAACTGTCGCAGCAGATTGCCGATTATGAGGTTTTGCTGGCCGACCGGCAGATGCAGTTGGACGTAATCAAAAAGGACATCGAAGAAGTCCGCAAAAAATACGCCGACAAACGCCGCACGGAAATTGTGGATGAAGAGGCGGAAGACTTCGATATGGAGTCTCTGGTGGCCGATGAAGAAGTGATTGTAACGATTTCCCACGCCGGTTATATCAAACGTACGCCCGTCGATACCTATCGCAAACAGGGCCGCGGCGGAAAAGGCGTCATCGGCTCGGACACCAAGGAAGGCGATTTCCTTGAACATTTATTCACCGCATCGACACACGATTACCTGCTGGTCTTTACAAATAAGGGAATATGCCACTGGCTGAAAGTCTATAATGTTCCGGAATTGTCCCGCCAGAGCAAAGGCCGCAATATCGTCAATCTGCTGCATATCTCGGCCCAGGAAAAAATCACGTCGATTCTAACTGTCCGCGAATTTGACGACAAGCGGCAGTTGATTATGGCCACGCGAAAAGGCAACGTCAAAAAGACCGTGCTTTCGGCCTACGGCAATCCGCGCAGCAGCGGCCTGATCGCTATTAAACTGGAAGAGGGCGACAGTCTCATCGGCGCCGCCATTACCAGCGGCGATGATGAAGTCATCCTCGGCACCGCCGACGGAATGGCCATTCGTTTCCACGAATCGCAGGCCCGTTCGATGGGCCGGGCCAGCATCGGCGTTATCGGCATTCGCCTGCGCGACAGCGATGAAGTTGTCGCAATGGTGATTGTCGAAAAAGGCGCATCGCTCTTAACGGTGTGCGAAAACGGCTACGGCAAACGCACCGACCTTGATGATTATCGTCCGCAGAACCGCGGCGGCCTGGGGCTGATCAATATCAAAACCACCGAGCGCAACGGCAAAGTAGTCGCTATCAAGACCGTCCATGACGACGATGGTCTGATGCTGATTACCGCCGGCGGAATGATTATTCGTACCGGCCTGGAGCAGGTGCGTGAAATCGGGCGCAACACTGCCGGCGTCCGTATGATTCGTCTGGACGAGGGCGACAAGCTCGTCGCCGCCGAACGCCTTATCGTGGAAGAAGATGAAAAAATGAATGATGTTTAGCCCCGTAATTTTATTGCGGGGTTTATCTTGACAACGATGGCCGTAAAGAAAGTACAAAAAAAAGAGACGACAAAATCGCCTTTCAAGAGTCTGTATGTCATCTTCGGCCAGGATGCTTATCTGGTCCGCCAGAAGGTGGATGGATTTCTGGATAGCCTCCTTAAGCCGGACCAGCGGGAGATGGCTCTTTATCAGCCCGAAGCCGACAAAGTCAGCGGGGCGGAGGTACTGGATGAGCTGCGCACGCTGCCGTTTCTGGCCGAGAGGCGAGTGGTCTTGATTCAGGGCGCCGAGCCGTTTGTCGAAGTTTATGGCGAGCTGCTCGAAAAATACATCGACAGTCCCAGCCCGACCGGCGTTTTAATCCTGACAGTCGAATCCTGGGATAAGCGTAAGAAACTGGCCAAAAAAGTCGCCGCGGGGGGCAATGCCGAGCTGATTGAGGTCGGCGACATCAAGCCGTGGGAGATGGGGCGTTTTGTTTCTAATTATGCACAGAGCAAAGGAGTTCGTCTGGGCCCCGATGCCGCTGATTGGCTCGTTGAGCTGGTCGGCAATGAGCCCGGGCATATCGCCGCAGAAATAGATAAATTGATTTTGTTCAAACACCCGGCCAAGACCATTTCCATTGCCGACGTGGAAGAGTCAATTGGCAATAGCCGGATGTTTGATGCCTTTGAGGTTATTGAAAGTCTGGCCGGACAGGAAAAACAAAAGGCCTTTGACCGTCTCCGCCGGATGTTTGGGGCCGACCGGGAAGCCGAATACAGGGTTATTGGAGCTTTTGCGTTTCATTTCAGAAGATTGTTTCGCGTCAAGGCAATGCTCGAAAAGGGCGAATCCCAGCAGACCGCCCTCAAAAAAGCCGGGCTTACAAAGCCGTTTATACAGAACAAGTTTCTCGCCCAGCTTGGCCGCTACACCCTCAAAGGGCTGGGTCAACTGCTGGCCGAGCTGGGTAATATGGATTATCAGGCCAAGACCGGCCAGGGCGACATCGCGAGCAATATGGAAAAATTCTTTCTGCGTATTATGGCCTTGCAAAAGGAATAAATTAAGGGCGTTTTGTAGAAAACCACGGAGCATGGGAGGCACGGTCAAGCGCAACTTGGCCGTGAGACTGGCCTTTAAAATAGGAAATTGAAAATTGAAAATAGAAAATAAAAAAAGCCCGTCTTAATAACGGGCTTTCCTGCAAGGGGTTTTTGACCTCTTGCCGTACTTCTTACCCTGTGATAGTGTCTTTTTCTCTCGGATGAGCGTCGTGATACTGTTCTTTCATCCGGGCGGTGGTGACATGGGTATAAATCTGCGTTGTTGACAGCGACTGATGTCCCAGCAGCTCCTGGACGCTTCGCAGGTCGGCGCCATTGTTGAGCATGTGCGTCGCAAAGCTGTGGCGCAGGGTATGCGGGCTGATATTGGGGTCCAGGCCGGCTTCAATGAGATACTTATCCATTTTTCGGCGGACGCTGCGGGTGCTTATCCGTTTGCCGTGCTTGTTGGCGAACAGCACCTTGCTGTCAAAACCCGGATCGCTTTCCATCCGTTTATTTCGGAATTCCAGATAATTCTGAATTGCCTGCAAAGCCCGCGAGCCGATGGGACAGATGCGTTCTTTTTTGCCCTTGCCGCGGACGTGAATAACTTCGCTCAAAAAGTCAACGTCGTCGAGGTTCAGGCCCACCAGTTCGCTGACGCGGACGCCCGTGCTGTACATTGTTTCCAGCATCGCCCGGTCGCGCGCTCCCAGCCGGGTATCCGCCGGGGGGGTGTTCAGCAGTTTCTGAATCTGCTCGTATTCGAGGAATTTCGGCAGTTTCTTTTCCTGTTTGGGCGTTTTGATGGTGCTGACGGGGTTGTTGTTCAGGTAGTGCCGTCTGACCAGGAATTTATAGAAACTCCGCAGCGTCGCCAGCTTTCTGGCCAGCGTGGATTTAGCGTAGTGATGCTCGTTCAGTTGAGCCATGTGCGCCCGGACGGTGTTGACGTCCGCGGCCAGCAGCAGTTGATCGATTTTTTGTTCGGTCTGCACCGCTGTGGTCGTTGAGTCGTTCCAGTTTTCGGTTTGGCCGCCGCTTTCGTTGGGATGTCCGGCCTGTCCGGTCAGGTAGTTCACATACTGTTCCAGGTCTGTGCCGTAGCAGTGGGCCGTGTAATCCGAAAAGTGCTTTTCAAATTTCAGATAGCTGATAAATTCCTGAATTACATTTGAGTTTTTCATGGTTTTTCCCTGTATTTTCAACATTTAATCGCCGTTTGTGATTTTGTCCGGAGTCTGCAGCAGCATTCGCATCGGGTCGGGCAGGTCGCGGTACAGCAGTTCGTCCGCCTGGCCCATCAGACTCTGACTGAGTTTGAAGCTCAGGACTGCCGCGTCAAACCAGTCAAAATCCGTTTTTTCGTCCGTCGCAGCAGCCACCAGCGCATCCAGAAGAGACGCTTCATTTCCGCCGGCATAGCGGAAAATGTACTGCTGACCGCCTTTGTTGAGGACGAGCTGCCTTTGAGATGATTCCATAAATGACTTCTCCGGGATTTCCGAGAATGCTCCTTCTATTTTTATCGGGCCGGACGGCAATCTCTAAAGTCCTTTTTTTAAGAATTTAATCGAAAGTTCTTCAATCCGACCTATATTGATGCCTCGCCTATTTCTTATCGACCGATAACCGAATGTCCTTAAACCGAATTTTCCCCCATTATTGGAGTCGGCAATTTTCCGGATACAGCCGTCCTATAAAAACCGTTGATTCAGTATGAAGCGATTTTGAAAGGAAGACTTAGGAAAAACAGAAGGGGGGGAAAATTATTGAACGGGTTTGTAATACATTTTTCTGCCGCGGTTCTCCGGTATGATTTGTCCGGTATGCAGCAGGTCAGCGACGATTTTCAGGATAATTTCTCGTCTGGCGCCAAGCCCGGCGACAAGGTCTTCGGTACTGCACGGTCGGCGGCGCAGCATTTCCAGTACAGATATTGCGTCACAACCGGCCAGCCCCATTTTTTCAGCACTAAAATCGGCGATGACCTCGGCATTTCGTCCCAGTTTTTTGGCCAGGATTTTCATCCTGTCCGGCGATACCGCCCGGATGTGGGAGTGTGCCGTCGGACGAACCGCCGTATTGAGCTGGACCTTATCCGGCTTGATGCGGTCAATAAGTTTTCCGATATTCTCAATCGACTTGCTATCGGTATTTATGTCTTCACATAAAAATATTTCCAGCCAGATAGGACCGCGATATTCTCGTCTGAACGCACACAGACCCTCCACAAATTTTGCAAAATCAATATTCGGATGCGGCTGATTTAGTTTCCGGAAGGTCTGTTCGTCGCCGGCGTCCAGCGACGGCAATACCACGTCCGCCCTGGCGCAATCGTCCCGCACGTCCTGTCGCCATAACAGACTGCCGTTGGTAATCACCGCTACAGGAATGGAAGTAAGGCGGTGGATTTCGTCGATGAGTCGGCCCAGTTCTGAATGCAGCGTCGGCTCGCCTGAGCCGCTGATGGTGATGTAATCAGCTTTTAGGCCGGTCTGGATGCGGTTGCGAATCTCCGTAAGGACATCGTCAATCGGAGCATAGACCTTGCGCTCCAGTGTTTGTGTTGTGTCCTTTCCCAGTTGGCAGTAGAGACAGTTTTGCGTGCAGGTTTTTAGGGGGACGATATCCACCCCCAGGCTCAAACCCAGCCGGCGCGACGGCACCGGCCCAAAGAGATACTTTTCTTTGCTCATATTATTTTTTTTTACCACGAAACACACGAAACACACTAAAAAACTGTTTTTTTGAGTATTTCGTGGTTTATAAAATGATCCTTAATATTTCCGCCTTTGGATAATGCCCAAAATTTATGAGCAACCCTAATTTCAGCCCGGATGCCTTTAGATAATTAAAAGTCTGGGCTTTATGTTCAGGAGCAATTTCTTTGACCGCCTTTAACTCCACGATTATTTTATCATAACAAACAAAATCAGGTTTATATATTTGTTCGAGCAATTCACCTTTGTAGGCGATTTTTAATTCCGGCTGGCAAACAAAAGGAATGCGGCGTTTCCTGAATTCTTTTTCGAGACATTCCTGATAAACGGCTTCCAGAAAACCACATCCCAACTCCCGATAGACTTCAAATACCGCCCCCTGAACAGCAAAGCACTCTTCCTTGTATAAAATGCCTTTTTGCTTGTCGAGTATTCGGTGGCCGCTATTCACAATTGGTTTATTCTCCTGTTTTTCTTTAACCACAAAACACACTAAACACACTAAAATACTTTTTGTTATGGCGTTTTCTTATTTAATTGTTTTCGGATTTTCTGTATCTCCTTCTTGATATCGTCTACATCTTTTATATTGAGGGTATTTTCTACCTTTACTTTATTTTTGCTGAATACCACACAGATTATTTCAATCTTACGGTCATCTTTAATACATTTTTTTAGAACAATTTTTATTACATCATAAAGAAAATTTGCCGCAAACCCACAAACAATCCCAAAAATAAATTCGGGTCCTGTTTCATGACATTGAAGTACAAATTCCTCACCATCCTTCCTTATCAGTATGTCCCCCTCGTTTTTATTTCCGAAATCAGGTATTTCAATTATATTACCTATTTCAGACCATACTTTATGCCAATGATGAAAACAACAACACCCGGAACGTGGTTTTATTTTAACGATACAATAATCGTCATTTCTATTCCATCCTGATATCTTAATGGCACGGTCAAAACTTGCAAGAAAATCCGCCATCACAATTGCCCTCTTTCATAATATGGTTTTTTACAACAAAATATACGTATTATTTTCTCATTTTCGTGTTTTTCGAGTATTTCGTGGTTTGATTTTATAATTTTACAGTATTAAATATAGTTTTACAGGTTTTCAGGAGCGATTCGACTTTATCAAGCTTCATCATACACGCTGCGTCGCACAGGGCCTTGTCCGGGTCGGGGTGGACTTCCATAAACAGGGCGTTGGCTCCGGCGGCGACGGCTGCGCGGGCCAATACGGGCGTCAGTTCCCGGCTGCCGCCGCTGGCCTGTCCCAGTCCTCCCGGCCGCTGCGTGCTGTGGGTGCAGTCAAACACCACCGGACACCCCAGCGCCTGCATTTCAGGAATGGCCGTCATATCGTTGACCAGCCGGTTATAGCCGAAGAAGGTTCCGCGTTCAGTTAGGATGATTTTATCATTTCCGCAGGCGCGAATTTTTTCAACGGCGTTTTTCATTTCCGCCGGCGCAACGAATTGACCTTTTTTGACGTTGACGGCCTTGCCTGTTTTGGCGCAGGCGACCAGCAAATCCGTCTGCCGGCACAAAAACGCCGGCACCTGCAGAATATCCACGACCCTGGCGACGGCCTCGGCCTGGGAGGGTTCGTGGACATCTGTCAGCAGCGGCAGGGCGGTTGTCTGGCGGACTTTATCCAGCGTCTGAAGACCTTTTTTCATTCCGGGGCCGCGGAAACTGTCGATACTGGTGCGGTTGGCCTTGTCGAAGCTGGCCTTGAAGATGATTTTTACGCCGGTGCGTTTGCCGATGCGGACCAGTTCCTTTGCAATTTCCAGGCACAGCCCTTCATCCTCGATAACGCACGGCCCGGCAATCACAAAAAAGTCGCCCTTCAGGCCAATCTGAATATCGCCAATTTGAAATGAATTAGCCATTCGATTTTCCTGTTCTTTCAATCGTAAATCGTTAACTATCCGATCATTCTCCAGATTCGGGTTCGAATCCCCGCCGGTTTTGCTCCGGGCGGCACGACGACCTGGATGGCCTGCGGGATGATGCTGATATCCACGGGCATTGCCGGTCCCGGGTCGCCGTCCAGTTCGGTGGGGAGATTTTCCCGCTCAGATTCCACCCGCACCAACCGACCCTGTGTATAAAACGTATTTTTGCACCGGTGGGTTTGTTTCATTGCCGTCAGGGCCGCGTGTTTGAGCAGACTCCAGCAGTTGGCGCAGCGGAATACGCATACGTCCAGCAGACCGTCGCTGTAATCGGCTTTGTGCAGGATTTCCAGGCCGATGGCGTAGCGCGAGATATTGCCCACAAACACCAGCCCGCGGCCGTTGAAAAATTCTTTTTCATCGACGACGACTTTCATCGCCGGAAAATCGTAATCCCAGAACGTCCGCCATATCGGCCAAAAGTACGTCAAATGGCTGATATGTCCCTTGCGTGCGGCGTGAACGCGCTGCACTACCTTGCCGTCAAAGCCGAATCCCGCGATGGAGGTGAAGTGCTGCTGGTTGGCTTTGCCCAGGTCCAGCGCGCGAATTTGGCCGTGTTCAAAGGCACGGATGATGGTTTCCAGCCGTACGTCAAACCCCAATTCGTTGGCCAGCAGGTTTTCCGTCCCGCAGGGGATGATAAGCAGAGGTTTTTTCGAGCCGGACAAGCCGTGAACGACTTCCCGGATGGTTCCGTCGCCTCCCGCCGCGACGACCAGTGTACAGCGGTCGTCCGCCCCGGCCTGTTGTGCCAGTTGGCAGCCGTGTTCCAGCGAGTCGGTGTATTCCAGCCGGATGTCGTATCCGTGCTGTTCGAGATATGTCCGGAATCCATTAGCCAGGCGCTTATTGCTGCTGGCCCCGGATTTGGGATTGACAATAAAACAAATTGAACCGTCCTGTGGTTTCATAATTTATTTCTCACCTGCTCCCCTGTTCGCCTGATTACCTTTCTGTATTGGGCCCTGTAGGATTCGAACCTACGACCAAGGGATTATGAGTCCCCTGCTCTACCACTGAGCCAAGGGCCCGCGCGACAAATGCCTAATGATTATAATGTGCAATCATTAGTTCATTTGTTCATTTTTTTCAAACAGTCTCGACGGAAATCGAATCATACGGTATAATACCTTATCTGTCAATAACTTATCATTGCCGGGTTGGGATGGGTAATAAAGCTTTGAGTTTTTTGTATTTTATTGAGGATAGCATAACTATAAAATAGCGGGCAATGAAATGTATGGATGGGATAAGGCGACATCAACTCGAAAAAAGGAGAATTCTATGAAACGGGTACTGTTTTTTCTGATGTATGTTTCTCTGATAGCTGCCGGTTTGGCCGAGCCAAACGTATCAGACAAAAATGTTCGATTGATTCAAGCCGCAGGAAAAGGCGACCTCCAGACTGTGCAAACCCTGCTGGCCGGCGGCGCTGAGGTCAATACTAAAAATGCCAGAGGAGTAACAGTACTAATAATCGCGGCGATGAACGGCCATACAGAAATTGTCAAATTGTTGCTGGAAAAAGGGGCTGAAGTCAACGCCAAAGCCAGTAATGGCAAAACGGCTTTAGAACTGGCAAAAAGCAAAGGTCACACAGACGTTGTGCAACTCCTTGAAAAAGCCGTAGTACCTGCTGCCCGGGCTCAGGCGGCCAAAATATCATCTCCGCAGGACGCCAACGCAATTGACCTTGATTGCGTACGCGAGGCGCTGCTCAAAACACCACCCACGCTAGCCAATAATGAGCAGCGTCGCTTACTCCTCGCCTCTCTCGACGCATGTCTCGAACAACCCTCTTCGGAATACTCGGAGCGAGTCATTAAACATTACCAACTGATGATTGACCACGCGATTGATGAAATTGCCACAGAGAAGGTCTCTCAGGGAATCATCGTGTGGAAGTTTTACAGCAGCGGCATGGTTGTCAAAACACCCAAGACGGTTTTTGGGATTGACCTTATCGGACCGTCGTATTTTAACCATGGGTTGGGTATGAACGACCAGCAGCGAAGCCGGTTGGCGAAACTGGTGGATATCTCGTTTCATACTCATATACATGGAGACCACATTGAACGTGCCCTCACCGAAGAACTATTCAAAGCCGGCAAAATGATTGTAGTCCCTGACGACATCCGGGAAAAATGGAGTGACAAGTCTGCTGCGGCAAAATTCATCGTACTCGCGCCGGAGTCAGGTCGGAAGCACTCCGTCGGTAATTTGAAGGTGGAAGTTCTTGCTTCGTGGCAATTGGATAGCTCGCACAAGCCGTGGTGTCCGTGCAACGCATACTTAGTGACCACGGACAATGGGGTCAACGTCCTGTTCAAAGGTGACATTAACTACGGGGATGACCTGTTGCCTTGGCTCAGCCAGGTTAAGTCCCGGCACGAAAAGGTTGATCTTTACGTATCGGCGCCGTTTATCTGGATGGGGGGGGGAGGCATTCATGAAATTGACGTATTGTTTAATCCTCTTATTATTCCCGGTCATGAGTTTGAATTTGGGCATCGCCAAGATGGACAATCTGGGCCGGGGACCCAATCTTACTCTTCTAATATTGAAGCGTTCAAGCAGCAGCGAAGTGTGATTCTTTCATGGGGCGAAAAATTCCACTATCTTCCATCTATGCGTGGGATAAACAAGGAGAAAAATCGCACGCCCCCAAAGCCTGTTGTACGGTGAGCCGATTTTGTAGAATCCATTCTCAGCGATTTTGAGGGTATTATGTCGGATATCAAAACGGCATACGAAGATGCTTGAGAAAATCAAAATCCTTATCGCCAAAGGTGCTGATGTCAATCTAAAATCAATAACAGCCAAACGACGCTGGAACCGGTAAAAAGGAAAGGTCACACAGAGATTGTGCAACTGCTTAAAAATGTTGGTGCTGAGGAATAACGGTTGTTGGTGATTCAAGATGACAAAACATAATCAACAGACTTCGTTACAGATGCTGCCCGCGAGGCGGGAGGAGATGCTGGCACTTGGCTGGGAGCGGCCGGATATTATTTTGGTGACTGCCGATGCTTATGTGGACCATCCATCTTTTGGAGCGGCCCTGATTGGTCGATATTTGCAGTCGCTGGGCCGGCGTGTGGCGATTCTGACCCAGCCGGACTGGCGCTCGGTCGAGGCGTTTCGCATATTCGGTCCGCCGCGGCTTTTTTGGGGTATTACTTCAGGCTGTATCGATTCGCGTCTGAACAATTACGCCTCGATGGGGCATAAGCGCAGCGAAGATGTCTATAGTCCCGGCGGACAGCTTGGCCTGCGTCCCGACCGACCATTGCTGGTTTATTCCGCCCGCGTCAGAGAAGCGTATAAAAACATTCCCATTATTCTGGGCGGACTTGAAGCCAGTCTGCGCAGACTGGCGCATTATGATTTTATTGAAGATAAACTCAAACGCTCCATCCTGATTGATGCTAAGGCCGATATCCTCGTTCACGGGATGGGTGAGCGGGCCGTCGCTGAGATTGCCCGACGGCTCGACGCCAGCAAAACCGTTGATGACCTGACTGACATACCGGGTATCGCCTATCGTATCGTACGGGAGATAAAAGTTCCCGCCGGTGCGATTCATCTGCCTTCGCTGGAACAGATTGAACAGGATAAACATTTGTTTATGGATGCCCAGTTGACCTATCAGAAGCATGCGCACCCCGGCGGTAAATCAGTCGTTCAGGAGCAGGGTGCGGGAATCATCGTGGTCAATCCGCCTGCCGAGCCGCTGGAAGCCGAACAATTAGATGCTCTTTATACTTTGCCGTTCACACGGCAGGCGCACTCGATGTATGAAAAGCTCGGCGGCATCCCTGCGCTAAAACCCGTGGAGTTCAGTATCACGACGCATCGCGGCTGTTTTGGCGGATGCAATTTCTGCTCCATTTTTTTCCATCAGGGCAAATCCATTCGCAGCCGTTCCGTCGAATCCGTTTTGAATGAGGCTGAAATTCTCAGCCGGCAAAAAGGTTTTGGCGGCGCTATCAGCGACCTCGGCGGGCCGACGGCCAATATGTACGGAATGAGTTGTTCCCAATCCGGCGTGTGTGCGAGGGCTAGCTGTCTGTTTCCATCCATTTGCCCGAACCTCAAGGCCGACCATACAAAACTTATCCGCCTGATGGAGGCCATTCTGAAATGGCAGGGCGGTAAAGGTCGGAAACTTCGCACCTTCGTCGCCTCCGGCATTCGCCACGACCTGGCTTTGCAGTCGCCGGAGTATATGGACCTGCTGGCCCGTCATTTTACTGGCGGCCATCTGAAGGTCGCGCCGGAGCATTATTGTCCGCACGTGCTGGAACTGATGGGCAAGCCCTCGTTTGATGTGTTCGAGGAGTTTGAGCAAAAATTTACGGATTTGTCCCGCAGGGCCGGTCGCCGGCAGTATCTGGTGCCGTATTTTATCAGCGCCCATCCCGGCTGTTCGCCCGACGATGCGATACGTCTGACCGAATACTTGGTCAACCGCAATTGGCGGGTTCGGCAGGTACAGGATTTTGTGCCTGTGCCGCTGACGATGTCGGCGGCGATGTATGTGGCGGGTCTTTCGCCGCGAAAGAAAACCGTGTATGTTCCCAGAGGTCAGGGCGAAAAGAAATTACAGTTTGCGCTGCTGCAATACCACGACCGCCGCAACGCCAGAATGCTGGCCAATTATCTATCCGGTCGGAATCTGCACAAACTGCTGGCCCGCATCCGCAGCGCTCAGTCTAATGAACAAAGGAAGAGAGGATAACTTAGTTCCTGTTCCATTTTATTTCTGAACAGGAGGCGAAATGATTTCCAAAATACTTTCTTTTTACACCCGTCTGTTCGGTTTGTGGATTGTTCTGGCGGGCGTCGCTGCTTATTTGTTTCCACAGATGTTTGAAGGACTGCAGAAATTCAATCTGTATTTTTTTGCCCTGACGATGTTCGGCATCGGCGCGGTGCTGTCGCCGCAGGATTTCCTGCCCGTGATGCGCCAGCCCTGGCTGGTAGTTCTCGGCACCGCGGCACAATACACGATTATGCCGTTTGGCGCGTACTTTATTGCCCGGATATTTCAATTACCCGATGAATTGGCCGCGGGTTTGATTCTGGCCGGCTGCGCGCCGGGCGCGATGTCCAGCAATGTGATTTGCTATATCGCCGGCGCCGATGTCGGGTATTCTGTTGCCTTAACCTCGGTTTCCACATTGTTGTGCCCCCTGATGACGGCGGGCCTGACCAAATTGCTGGTCGGCGCAAGACTGGACGTGAGTTTCTGGAAAATGTTTTTTGATTTAATTTTGACGGTCATCGTGCCGCTGGCGGCGGGATTTGCATTTCGTCATTTCTTTGGGCGATTCACAGAGAAGGTCAAAGACGTTTTTCCCGCCGTGTCCGTCACGTTTATTATTTTTATCTGTGCCGTAGTGGTAGCCGCCAATCACGACAGGCTGGCGGAAATGACGTCTCTGATATTGCTGACGGTGGTACTGCTGAACGTCGGTGGTTTAATCGGCGGCTATGCCTTGGGATTGTTGTTCAGGCTGGGTCTTGCGCAGCGAAGGACACTCAGCATCGAAATCGGGATGCAGAACGCCGGCCTGGGAAGCGTGCTGGCCATTAAAAATTTCGGCCCCCGCGCCGCCGTCCCTACGGCATTGTTCGTCTATGTCTGCATCTTTACCGCCGCGATTCTATGTGAGTTTTGGAAAAGAAACAGAGTCCGAATTGCCGATAAATAAGAGAGGCCGTATTTATATGCGAGAGGACAATAATTAATGGACAAAAGTTATTGGAATAGGATGGGAAAGAATTACCGCGATGAAATTTTCAGCGTTGCAGAAAGTGACAAATGCAGGATTATTGAAAAGCAGTTAAGAAAGTTTTCCGGTCCCAACAAAATCGCTGCGGATTTCGGCTGCGGCATCGGTGGATTTCTTCCGTTGTTGTCTGAAAATTTCAGAAAAGTCTATGCGATTGATTTTTCTGCTTCTTGCTTACAGAAAGCAAAATTATTAAATGGGGATTTGGATAATGTATCTTTTCATTGTGCCGACCTGACCAGTCCGAAATTATCCATTCCCAAAGTGGATTTTATCTTGTGTGTAAACGCGATCATTACTTCAGCTATTTCCAAACGTATCGGCATACTTAAAAATATTTCCACTCATTTAGTCAAAGGCGGGCATTTATTTTTGGTCGTTCCATCGCTGGAATCCGCGTTCTTTTCAAATTTCCGTTTAATCGAGTGGAATTTGGATGATGGTATGTCGCCCTCTTCTTCCGTTCGCGGCGGTTTTGATATGACAAAACCTTCTGTCGCTTGCCTTCGCCAGGGCGTTGTTGAAATTGACAGTGTTCCCACAAAGCATTATCTGAAGGAGGAGTTGACGGTGCTCATGGAGGAATTGAACTTTGAAATAGTGTCTGTCTCTAAGGTGGAATATGACTGGGATACGGAATTTAATTCGCCCCCGGCATGGATGAAATCGCCGTATCCGTGGGACTGGCTGGTGGTGGCAAAAAGATAAGTGAGATTTTGAATTTTAACTTTCCACTTTTAAGTTTTTATAGATTGTATTCCTTGATTTTTCGATACAGCGTGCACAGGATAACTTTTTGTGCGGCGGTTTCAAAATCCCCTTCGGCTTTATCAATCCATTCCTGAACGGTGGCTTTCATAGAGAACCTGCCCTTTTTGGATAATATCTTTTATAAAGAGGTCGTTCATTTCCAGCCGCTGCCGTACCTGCTGCGGGGTACGAACCAGCAAGTCGATTGCGAAAATGGATGACAATGCCTGGCGAATTATGGCTGCGAGACGCCAGTTTTTGCTGGTATGCTCGGCAATCACAAATAGATCAATATCGGAATCCGGTTTGGCGACGCCATTGGCATAAGAGCCATATAAAATCACCTTTTCCGGATGAAATTTCCGTCCGATTTGCTCGGCAAGTTCCTGAATTTGACTGGTCGTAACCATTTTCAGACTCTCATCTGTGATTGTATCATATAATACTATACCCAGTTGCGGCCGGATTTCAATCAGCAAGTCATTACAGTTTTATGCCGCGATTACAGATTATACTCTTTAATTTTGCGGTACAGGGTACGTTCGCCGATTTTGAGGATTTTGGCCGCCTCGGTACGGTTGTTGCCGGTCATTTCCAGCACCCGGCGGATATGTTCTCGTTCCATTTCCTGCAGCGACCGGTCGGCGGACGGACCGGCGGTTTGTCCGGCGGGCAAAGACTCCACACTCTCGGTTCCCGTCCCCAATACTCTGACTCGGCTGATTTCCGGCGGCAAATCCCGCAGGTCCAGCGTGTCGTGGTCGCACATCACCACCATAATTCGGATGGCATTGCGAAGCTGACGGATATTGCCCGGCCACGAATAACTCATCAGCGCCCGCATCGCCGGTTCGGTAATCCGGTGAATGTCCGTACCGATTTCCTGGCAGGCCTGTCGCAGAAAATAACCGAATAATTCCGGGATGTCCTGCGGCCGGTTTCGCAGCGCCGGCAGTGTGACGCTGACGCCCTTGATGCGGAAATACAAGTCCTCGCGGAATTTTTTCTGTTCCATAAGTTTGGCCAGGTCCTGATGGGTTGCGCTGATGACGCGGACGTCAATCTTAATCGCCGCGGCGCCGCCAACCGGCATAATCAAGCCATCTTCCAGCACCCGCAGCAGTTTGGACTGCATCGCCAGCGGCATATCGCCGATTTCGTCGAGAAACAGCGTTCCCTTGTCGGCCAGTTGGAACAGCCCCTTGCGGTCGGCCACCGCGCCGGTGAATGACCCTTTGACGTGGCCGAACAGTTCGCTTTCCAGAAGACTTTCACTCAGACCCGCGCAATTGATGGGCAGAAAAGGGTTGTCTTTTCGCGGCGAGTTATCGTGAATCGCCCGTGCGGTCAGTTCTTTACCTGTGCCGGATTCGCCCTCGATCAGGACGCTCAGGTCGGTCCGGCTGACGCGGCGCAGCACCCGGAACACGCCGTGCATCAGCGGCGAGCGGCTGATAACGCCGGGAAATACAAAATCCAGCGTCGCTCCTTTGGGAACAACAACGGGCGGAATAGCCCGCTCGGCCAGCTCCAGCAGTTTTTTTGATTCAATGGGTTTGACCAGAAAATCCCACGCCCCCCGGCGAATCGCGTCTTTACAGGCTTCCATATCCGAATGGGAGGCGGTCAGAATAACCGGCGTGGTCGCAAAGTTCCTGCGTACCGTTTCCAGCAGTTCAATGCCATCGGGGGTTTGGCCGACAAACAAATCGGAAATGACCAGGTCAACACGTTTTTGTTCCAGCAAATCAAGGGCCTGTCTGACCGAGTCCACCGCGACGACTTTGGCGCCGGTCTTATACAGCGACGACGCCATCGCCTCGGCGTGTTGCGGATTGTCGTCCGCGATTAAAATGACCGCGTCTTTTTTCATAGACCTTTGTACATCGTGTATGGAAACCTGAACACACTCCTCCCGCCGGCACAAGCGTTCGACTCTCCGGCATTGCATTTGACCGGCCGATTCCGCCGGCGTCATCCGATGCGCCGTTTAACTCGACTGTGTTTGGTCTTTTATGGGTGTCGTCCGTGTCGAATCCGGCTTTGGAACGACGGAACAAATAATCCGGACCTCTTTGCCGTGAAGGCCTTTGTCCGAGCGGAGTTCGTTATACTCGACAATCTGACCGCGTTTGAGGCTCCGAAACCCATCGCTTTGAATGCTGGTGTAATGGACAAACACGTCCTGACCGTCTTTGTTGATGACGAAGCCAAAGCCTTTTTTGGGATTAAACCATTTTACAGTACCTTTAGCCATACAACCTCCTTCTGCCCAGTCGCTGTTTATACGCCTGAACAAATGTTGTACTTATTTTACGAAACGAATGTTTCGTCGCTCTTAAGGGTACTGCTTAACCCCTTAATTTGCCTCGATCCTATTTCAATTGTATCTTACGGCGTTGCCTTATTCAACTCGGCCAGAGCCGCTTTTCGACTCAATTTGAATCGTCCCTGGTCGTCGATGGCCAGCAATTTGACCGGAATGACGTCTCCGACTTTGCAGACGGTTTCGATGTTCTTGACGTAGCTGTCCGCAAGCTCGCTGACGTGGCACAGGCCTTCGATGCCCGGTGCGAATTCCACAAACACCCCAAAATCCTTGACCGAAACGACCTTGGCGGTCTGATAGATTCGTCCAACCTGCGGCGGGGTGGTCATCGCCTCGATCATATCGCGTGCGACCAAATGGCCGTTGCCGCCAACACAACTGATGGCGATGGTGCCGTCTTCCTCGATTTCAACCCGCGAGCCGGTCTGTTCCTGAATACTCTTGACCATCTTGCCCGAAGGCCCGATGATCTTGCCGATATATTCCGGGTCGATCTTGATAATCACAATCTTCGGGGCATAAACGCTCAGTTGTGTCCGCGGCTTGTCAAGAGTTTGCCGCATAATATCCAGTATTTTCAGCCGGGCCTGACGCGCCTTTTCCATTGCTGCAACCATAATATGATGCGGCAGGCCTTCGGCCTTGATGTCCAGTTGAATGGCGGTGACGCCTTTTTCTGTGCCGGCGATCTTGAAATCCATATCGCCGAAGTGGTCTTCGTCGCCGATGATGTCGGTTAAGAGTTCGTAGCGGTTACCGTCGGTGACCAGACCAATAGAAATGCCTGCCACCGGGGTTTCAATCGGTACGCCCGCATCCATCATCGCCAGACACCCGCCGCACACCGACGCCATAGAGCTGGAACCGTTGGACTCAGTGATGTCGGAGTTGATTTTGAGGGTGTAGGGGAATTTTTCTTCCGCCGGTTTGAGTTGTTCGAGGGCTTTTTCCGCCAGCGCCCCGTGGCCGATTTCGCGCCGACCCGGACCGCGAACGGGTTTGACTTCGCCAACGGAGAAAGGCGGGAAGCTGTAGTGCAGCATAAAGTTCTGGTCGTATTCTTCCAGCAGGCCATCGATGGTCTGCTCATCGCGTCCGGTGCCCAGCGTGCAGGTGACCAGGGCCTGTGTTTCGCCGCGGGTAAACAGCGCCGAGCCGTGTGACCGCGGCAGGATACCGACTTCGCAGCGGATGGGTCGGATTTCGTCATATTTTCTGCCGTCGGGCCTTCGGCCTTCCAGCAGCAGTTTCCGCACCGCCTTGCGCTGGACGATTTCCAGAATCCGCCGCAGTTGAACCTCCGTACAGCGGGGTTCAGCGGCGCCATTGGCAGCCTTGCAGTATTTTTCGAACAGCGGCTCAGTGATGTTGCTGATGGCCTGATTGCGTTGGGCTTTGCCGGTAATCTGATACGCCTTGTAGAAAGGTTCAAAGCAGGTTTGATGGACTTCGTCGGTCAGGGCCAGTTCCAGTTCGAACAGTTCGATTTCTTTGGGTACGCCGCGTTTGGCGACCAGTTCGTCAATCAGGTCGCAGACCTGGCGGAGGGCCTTGTGTCCTTCCTGCACCGCCTGGGCGGCGATGTCCTCGGAAACCTGACGCGCATCGACTTCAATCATATTGATGGCGTCGCGTCGTCCGCCCAGAACGAGATTGATTTCGCTGGTTTCGGTTTCTTTATAAGTGGGGAACAGCACAAATTGGCCGTTGACCCGGCTGACGCGAACGGCGCCCAGCGGCCCCTGGAAGGGGATTTTGCTGATGGACAGCGCTGCGCTGGACGCAATCATCGCCAGCACATCCGGGTCATTGTCCGTGTCGGCGCTGATGACCTGTGCCATAATCTGCACTTCATTGAAATAGCCGTCCGGGAAAAGCGGACGAATTGGCCGGTCGATCATCCGGGCCGTCAGGATTTCCTTGGTAGTAGGTCGGCCTTCGCGTTTCATAAATCCGCCGGGGAATTTGCCGACAGCGCTGTATTTTTCGCGATAATCGACGCTCAGCGGAAAATAATCAATTTCTTCGCTGGGCGGCTCGGCCACGCAGACGGCGGAAAGCACCATCGTCTGGCCGCACGAGGCGATGACCGCGCCGTGGGCCTGACGGGCGATGCGGCCGGTTTCGAGCGTAATAGTTTTGCCGCCGATTTCCTTTTGGACTGTGTGAATGTTGAACATATTGTTCGCCTTTTCAAAGAATGGTTTTAAGTTCTGTTTGCGGCGTCGGGATTCGACGCGACGCCGACACAGGATTCACGCGAATTACTTGCGCAAACCCAGTTTGGAGATCACCTGGCGATACCGGTCCAAATCCCTGTTGCGCACGTACTTCAGCAGCGAGGACCGGGTGCCGACCATCTTGAGAAGGCCTCTGCGGGAGGAATGGTCCTTGGGGTGGATTCTGAGGTGCTCGGTCAACTCATTGATTCGCCCGGTCAGAATGGCAATCTGAACCTCAGGCGAACCGGTGTCATTGGCCGCGGTTTTGTTGTCCGCAATGAGCTGTTGTTTTTTGTCCTTTGTTAACATAGACTTACGACTCTGCCTTTCAGTTGCTTCCGGGCCGCCCTGTGCGGCCCCTATAGTTCTTTCCTTTTTCTACAAGGCGACTATTATAACGCCCGAAAGCGACTTTGCAACCGCTTTTTTCAAAATTCACGACACAAAAAACCATAAAATTTCAATTCCGACCTCGCAAGCCGACAAACCGGCTCAGAATCCGCCGAGGGCGTTTCTACAGAAGGAAAAATGTGCGAACGAAAAAATGGCGGAGGTAAATTTTTCTGGGGCGTTAAATTATGTCAGAAAATGTACCTGACACCTTAAATTATCCTCAAATAAAAAACAGAAACGACCCTTCGACGAGCCACGTTCGGCTTTTAGGGTTCCCGGGCGCCTTCAACATTAATTATCTGACCGGTCGGGGATTTTTTACCGATCCGCTTTGCCTCTTCTTCAATTTTCTTCACAACATCCTTGGCCACTTCCAGAATTTCATCGGCCACAATGACTTTTTCACCCTGATACATTTTAAGAGCCACAGCCAACGGCTGGAGATACTCCCTGGCCTCCGAATTTTCAAGCATCCCTGACAATTCTTTTGAATACCCGTGGGCAGCAAGTTTTATAAACAATAAAATTATCAATCGAGGACCTTCACTTGCGTCACTCTTCACGTAATTAATGTCTGTCAGCATCTTTTTCATGCTAGCTATTGCTTCATCATAAGCACCTTCAATCACTTTGGTCGACGAAAGCAACGCATAAGAAAACCCCTTTTCTGAATCAATCTTTATACTTGTTTCAAAATCTTTTTCCGCTTCACTAAATTCCCCAAAATGCATACAGGCTGCACCATGTAAATAATAAAATATAGTATTGTCTGGATATAAATCTATCATTTGTGAAGAAATATTTTTTACTTTCTTCCAATTATTTTGTTGAAAACATAGCAGGCATAACAATCTATTGGCCTCCACGTCTTTTGGCCTATCTTTTAATATCCTCAAACACGCTTCTTCTGCAGATTTATATTCTCTTAATTGATTATACAAAAGGTGAGCATATTTTAACCATATGTCTAAATCTTCTTCTTTGAATTTTATCATTGTCTCGTATATTGTTTTCACCTTGCCATAGTCGTTATTTTTAAAGTAACATGCGGCCAAATTTCCTAAAACCTCATAATCGTCAGGTTTATTCTCTAATGCTTTTTCATAACATATCGCTGCTTCAGAATAGTCTTCAGTATAACGATTTATCATTCCCAAAGTTGACCATTTGATGTAATGGTCTTCTATCTTGTTAAACAAGGGAATATATTTTCTTTTTATTTCTTTGAATAAGATAATATTGTTTAAAATGATCGCTTTTTCTAAGTCATCAAATGCCCTTATAAGCTCATCTTCCCATTTCGGCAGTCTTTTCCTTTTTTTCATGGAATCAAAAAACGCTTTTATTGTCTCAGGTAAATTTAAAAATGGCTTTGGTACATTCACCAACACTTGGTTCCTAAAATCCCGGTCATCAACTTGATTAAGAATTTCTCCAAAAGCAAAACATAAATCTTCCCTCGATTGGGAGTTAAGAGAGCATGCTTCAGAAGCCATTGATTTTAAGACAGTTGCCAGTTCTTCAGTCTTAGTACCATAGAAAAGAATGATGAAATGTACAAATGGCCTAACTCGACTGGAAGATTCACTGCGTCGCCGCATCAGGTAATAAATGTTATACATCCGTTCGGCAACTTTATAGAGCTTTTTTCGTCCCTTTTGATCATCAATAGCGACTTGGCCTTCCTGTTCGAGCCTCCCTAAGATAGCGCTGGTCTTATTGACATCAAGGCGAGCAACCGTTGCCACTTTTTTCGCGGTTGCAGGGTCCCATATCTCCGCCAGTGCAAGATATACTTTGCGTTCCACTGCAGCGATACTGTCTAAATGACTTTTGAAGTATTCTGTATTGTCGTCCACTAATTGTATCAGGTTATCCATTAGATTCTTAAATGACATGTTGGCGCCGAATTCGGCGATGATAGCTACGAGTCTCGGATTGCCTCCCGTCAGGATATTAATCGGGCGGATTCGATTGTCAGTAACCGGCTTGTCAGTCACGGACTCCCACAAGGCCTTACTCTCCATATCGTTTAATGGCTTTAATTCAATCCGTTTGAATAGTTCATACATTGCCTTAGATTCTTTTTCAAAGTCCACAGTCCTGTCCGCCAGGCTGGTACACAGCAGCATAATTTTTGGTTCATGCTGGAGGGTTTTTCGCAAAACCCAGGCATCATCGTCACTCAGTTGGTCCCCCAGAATCATCTGCATATTTTCTACTACAAGAACAAGCCTTTTCTTTTGCTGATTGGCAAAATCGATTAGTTTGGCAAGGCATCCATCCCGCAGGCGTACCTCATCTTTTTCTTCTTTCAATTCCCGGTAAATCTGTCCCCATTTGGCGTCGCCGGTCTGATGTTCCAGATGAAATATTGCCTCCAGCCAGAACTCCCCCGGCGTCTGAACCATATAGCTTTCTTCGGCGAACAAAATCGGGTACCATTTTTGATTGAATGACTCATCCCTTCTTATTTCTGCCGCGACCCGTCGCACCAACATAGTTTTTCCGCTGCCCCGCGGGCCTTCAACCAGAATGTGCTGGTTGGATCCAGAGGTGTTTTCCCGAATAATGGTTAAAATAGATTCCAGTTCTTTTGTGCGTACGACAAATCCCGCTATCAGTTCCTCGTCCGTCAGGAAAGCCGGGTTATATTTCATCATCTTTTTCTTTTCCATTATTTCGCCTTTCTCTGGCCGATGGGAACATAGAACTTCTCATACCGGGCTTTCCACCAGTCACGAAGCAGTTTGGACACAAATACATAACTGCCGCTCTTTTCTTTGAGATAACCATCGTGCTGCAATACCCAGAGAATATTCAAAATCTCCTCGTTGGAATTATTTTTGATGGCGTAGCTTTCCCCAAAGGCGGCCAGGGCCGTTTTGGTCAGTTTGCCGACAACGGCCGCTTCTGTCAGCATCTCAAATGCCAGCGATACAGTTTCCTCCGGCAGAACCATCTTCAGCCGTTCTTCATAGTGCATCAATTCTGCGTGTCCTTTTACACTCAGCATCTCAGTTTTATAGACATTGTTGACATCCGAACTCGTACAGACAGATACACCCCGTTTTTGGCATCGCTCGTAGAGATGGTCGAAAAACAGGTGGATATGATGAGGGATATTGCATCCCAGTTTCCTGCATATCATTTCCGCAGCGCCTTGCTCGTAGTCTATTCCATATTGGCGGGCCAGCGCTTTCAGACAGCCAATGGCTTCATCATCCATCCACGGCTTAAGTTCAAAGGGCAGAAAATTATTGATCGTTGCGCTGATTCCCGCCTGGTGAAGAACCGGTTCGATGCCGATGCTTCCCGACAAAACAAAAGAAATTTTCCCCTGATACTGAATGCTGTTTCTTCGTATCCACGACATAAACTGGTCAGCTTGTTTTTTACCCTCGATGGTAATTCCATTTTTGTCTGGGCGAAGAATCTTGTTAATCAGTATGGGAAGTTCATCAATCATGATTACAACTTGCTTAGATTCCTTGGTGAGCATTTCAAGCAGACGATCCCCGCGGTCCGCCCAATCGCCGGCGGTAAGACCCGCACGCAGTTTTATCCCCAATTCGCCGACCCCAATCTCTTCGATTCCCTCCACGATATGCCCGAAGACAGTACGAATATTTTGCCATTTAGACGGATATTTTTCATAAATGCGTTTGCCGATTTCAACAATCGCATCCCGGGCATTTTCCGAATCCTGCAAGTCAACAAAAAGACAAATGATTTCGTCTTTCAATTCTTCTTCGGTTTCTCGCAGCAGACTTGTTTTACCCATTCTCCGTTGTGCCGTAAGCAGGAGATTGGCCCCTTCTCGTATTTTTTCGATAAACAGTTTCTTTTCTTTGGTGCGTCCCCAAAATGTGTCTCCATAGACCACTTTACCCAAACTTCTTTTTAACTTCCGTTCCATCTTAAATCTCCTTCGATAATACGTTTTACCAACACTTTCGTTGCCAACTATTATGTTGGCAATATATCTGTTGGCATAATTCCTGTCAAGCTTTTTTGTAAAAAAACATTATATTTTTATAACTATATTTATTTTATAGACTTATGATAATTAGAAGTAACTTGTAATTATCGGACCTTCGGATGGTTTTACACCTCGACTCTACTCTCTTCGATTCCGATCAGGGTAAACAGGACAAGGAGTGGTTGGGAAATTTATCCTATGCACTGGAAGGAATTGGGGAAAGTTTATCGTGTCGCTTGCGCTCCACGCTTCTGTTTTGACGCGAAAAGGGAGACAAAGATTTCGATTCGTTGTTCCTAAATTATTTCAATAAAACTTTTTCAGGCCCTGTCCTGTTCTCCTTTCGGCAGTTCATACAATCCGTTTCCGCTGTCGCGTAGTTTTCCCTGCCGGTGCAACTCCTTCCAAACCTCTTGAGGAAACTGGTCGGGCGGGCGTATCGCAAAAACGCCGGTAGCCCCTCCCGAAAACGGCCCGCGTCCCAGTCGCGAATCGTCATCGAGCGCTGTGAGTTTGAGCCGCTTCTTGAACGCCTTCATCGCGCTCTTGAGCACCTCCGGCGTTATGCCCCCGCCTTGTCCCTGTTGTTGGTGTTCTGTCATAATCTGCCTCCGTTTTGCCTACTATTTTCTGAATTATAGCCGCCACCTTCGTCATTTTCGCTTCTAACGACCCAATAATCAATGAAAATGGCCGTCGCCGTTTGTGCGGGCCCCAGTTGCCTGAGGTTATTAAACGGGTATTCGGATAGGCTCTAAAAGAAATTGTTTGACAAAGCCCAATAAAATGTGGTATAAGTAATATACCACAAAAGAGCAGCACATCTTTAAGCCGCAGAGGCGGTCAGCGACTACTTTTAAGCTGCGAGGTATCCTGGCGTACTCGTTTGCCTACATAGCCGCATATAAAGTTTCGTGTACTCGTGTGGTTGAAGCCAATCGTTGTTGCCAAGGTACTTAGAGCGTCTAACAAAATGCCTTTGCATTCAAGCGGCTTATTTTGCGTCCGGCGGCGTTGGCCGGGTCAAAATTGTCCTCGACGTAGTATTCAGCTACGCCTGCGGCAATTTTGCCCCGTCCGCCTTGCCGGCCTCAAAACCGCTCGCTTTCGGTGCAATAATTCATTTTGTTAGAAGCTCTTAGCTACGACCTGACTTGACATTTTTATTTTTTTTGTTTGGTGATTTTCCGATAGGAGTAACGATGGGAAAAATGCTAAAAACTTCGGCCACTGACAGGAAATGCCTGTTTCCGCACTGCACGCATATCTTGAGTATCTATAACCATGAGGCTTACTGCCATATACATCGGGATGGGGCGCCTCAGGGGCAAAAACCCAAGATTTTAACTCATTCTGATGCCAAAACCGATACCAGGTAAGGGTTCGATCCTTCGATTTTACTCCCTTCGATAAACTCAGGACAAACAGGGGTGGGGGCTAACCGTGGAAATTTATCCGCTAATTATCGTGTTGGTTGTGCGTTTTTGGTTTAGTAATGCGGAGATAGTGGAAATTTTTTTACGGCTACTAAAATTACTTGAAAGAGCTCAAGGCACGGACTATTCTATATGCAGTAACAAGGCAACAAGTCTAAGGAGTAGTCCGTGAAGAATACGCCGATAGATTCTAAACTTGCGGGGCAGAGCAATGAACGGCTTATCCTGTCCCTGCTTCGTGAACACGGCCAGCTTTCGCAAACGCAACTGTGCAGGATGATTTCGCTGGGCAGCTCGACGGCCAGCAGCATCGTGTCGCGTCTGCGGGATAAAGGCTTAATCATCGAAACGCGGGGGCAAAGCGAACGGCGGGGGCCAAAGCCGGTGCTTCTTAAAATCAATCCGGCGGCACATTATGTCATCGGTATCGAAATCAATCCGAGCTATGTCTTTATGGGGTTGTTCGACTTTACGGGCGGTCTTGCGGAAACGAGGAAAATAACGCTTTCGGCGGGACATTCAGTGGAGCTTGTCGTGGAGGCTGTCGGGCGGGTGTTTCCGGAACTTGCGGCAGTGTGCAATAACGGCAGCGGCAATGGGAAACTGCTGGGCGCGGGCGTGACGGTCAGCGGCTCGGTCGCCAATGGAACGGTCCTGCTTTCGAGTCCGATGGGGTGGAGCCAGGTGCCGTTAAAGGCAATGCTGGCGGAACGGCTGAAATGCGCGGTGGCGGTGTATGGGACGCGGGTGAGGCTGCTGGCGGAGATGGCGCAGACGCCGGGGCTGCAATCACAGAATATCCTGTACCTGAACGTGGCTAACGGCGTGGGGGCGACGGTGTATATGGAAGGGCGGCTGATGACCGGCACGACGGGGCGATTCGGCGAGGTCGGACATATTATTGTCGAGCCTGATGGGCCGATGTGCGGATGCGGACATAAGGGGTGTCTGGAGGCGATGATTTCCGGGCCGGCGTTGGCGAAACGAATCCGAAACGATATTCAGCGCGGCGAAAAAACCGTGTTGGCGGAGCGGCTGAAAGGTGTGAATGCGAAGACGCCGGAGGAAATCGTTGCACTATGGGGCGGGGCGGTACGGGAGAAAGACGCATACGCGATAACGGTGCGGGAGTTTGTGGCGTCGCATCTGAGCCGGGCGGCGGCGATGAGCATTAACGCCTTCGACCCGGATACGGTGCTGCTGGGCGGATATGTGTGTCGGCAGTGTGCGGAGTATCTGGCGGAAAGCATCCGCAAGGCAATGCAGGAGCAGGTCTATGACGCGACGCGGCGCGATATTCAGATTACAGCGGCACGGTGCGGCGAAGAGGCGCTGATTACCGGCGTGGCAATGGCGACGCTGCGCAATACGCTGACAATCTAAAACGAACGAAATACCTGCAAAATCCAGCCGGGACTTTACACCGTCTTGTGGGCGCTCGCAGCTCAGCAGGGTAGAGCATCGGTTTCCTAAACTGCTTTTCCAATCGTATCATCGACAGACACTTTTTTGACACCGAAAATTATTACTGAACTGACTCGCTCAATACCCCACTTTTAAACCTTTCCGGGAGCCGGCAAGGTTTGGTATAATATCCGAAACCATATTACTATTATCTTTCGCGGTTGCAGCTTTTGCTGAGTGAAGACCCTACTACGGTGATTATTGGCTGTTTCGGCGTTCATTTTGCCGAATAGATTGAGAAGGTAAGGCGCGACGTGAATGTTCAATGTGCATTATGTCCGAAAGAATGTTTGATAAAACCCGGCCAAAGCGGCGAATGCAGGGCCAGAGTGAATATCGACGGGGTATTGCGAACCGTTGTTTATGGATTTCCCTGTTCCATTCATATTGACCCCATCGAGAAAAAACCCTTTTTTCATTTTCTCCCCGGCACCAGGACCTTGTCTCTCGCAACCGTCGGCTGTAATCTGCATTGCAAAAACTGCCAGAACTGGGAAATCTCACAAGCCAATCCGGAAGACAGCGAGGCGATGTTCTGCCCGCCTGAAAAACTTGTAGAGCTGACCCGGAGTTATAATTGTTTGTCATTATCCTATACCTATACCGACCCGGTTGTCTTTTACGAATACACTTACGATACCGCGAAGCTGGCAAGGGCCGCTGGTATTCGCAACACGCTCGTTACCGCCGGATACATAAATCAGGAACCCTGGAAGAAACTGCTCCAGTATGTGGACGCGGCCAGAATAGACTTGAAGGCAATGTCCGAAGATTTTTACCGGGAAGTCTGCTCGGCAACCTTAAAACCTGTTCTGGACTCTCTGGTTCAGACTAAGGCGAGCGGCGTTCATCTTGAGGTGATAAACCTGGTTATCCCCACTCTCAATGATAAGCCCGAACAGATTCGCGCACTTGTTCAGTGGGTAAAGGTAAATCTTGGCAGCGATACGCCTTTGCATTTTTCGCAGTTTTACCCGCAGTACAAGATGCGACATTTGCCGCCTACTTCCGCGCAGACGCTGGATATGGCTCGTGAAATTGCCCTTGACGAAGGATTGTATTATGTTTATCTGGGAAATATACTAAGTCCCACCGGCCAAAATACTTACTGCCCCGATTGCAAAGGACTGCTTATCGAACGAAGCGGTTTTACGGTTTTGCAAAACCAGCTTAAAGACGGAAATTGTCCTGGTTGCGGCAGGGAAATTTACGGTGTCTGGAAATGACGCGAAGAGAATTCATTAAAAGTCTGACAGGCGTGGTAGTTGCATCCCTTATAGGTATAAGATGGCTCGCAAAAACAGCCGTGCCGCGAAGGTTCATACTTGCATCTCAGGTCAAAAAATATCCCGGCTCTTTAATCCCGATGGGAGATATCTCTCAACAAAGCAAATGGAGTGGCTGATATGAAAAACCATATTCTCAAAAACCTGGTTCGGATATTTGTGATTGCAGCGTCAAGTCTGTTCGTCTTGCTTTTTGTGGAAAGTTGCCGGCCCAGGTCTTCCGCTGAAACCGGTGGTAAAACTTCGGCGGGCTCGACCGAGCAGCCGTCAAACAAATCCGCTGATATTGTTCTTCGCTCGCCGCTTGCCGGCCAATGGTATCCCGCGGACGCAAATGCGCTCAATAAACAAATTGACGGGCTTTTTCAGAAAGTCAGGGTTGATTCGGTGGATAACGTAATTGCCTTGATTTTACCGCACGCAGGATACCAGTATTCCGGTCAAACAGCAGCGATGGCCCTGAAGGCCGTCAAAAGGGACTACAAACGCATCATTATCATTGGTCCCACCCATCGTGTTCCTATGGAAGAGGTGCTAAGCGTTCCGAAAGTAACACATTATCAAACGCCGTTGGGGCTGGTGCCGACAGACACAGAATTCATCGATAAACTTTTACAGTATCCGGTATTTCAGGATATTCAGCAGGCGAATGAGCGTGAACACAGTGTGCAGATAGAAATTCCGCTTTTGCAGCACAAATGGAAGGATTTTAAAGTTGTGCCCATTGTTGCCGGTCAATGCTCGATGCAAACGATATCCAAAGCCGCTTCGATTCTAAACAGTCTGATAGACCGCGATACGCTGGTGATTGCCAGTTCCGATTTTGTCCATTACGGCCCCAATTATGACTATGTGCCTTTCACGGAAAATGTGCCGGAACAAATAAAAAATCTCGATATGGGCGCCTATCAATATATTGCGCAGATGGACAGCAGGGGGTTTTTGGAATACAGGAATAAAACC
>Ga0315294_10001225_pt1 | contig 27771 bp, 22 predicted proteins | sample YL17G13_40_MG_FD_203626 | JGI IMG/M metagenome (GOLD analysis project Ga0315294, IMG submission 203626) | Sediment microbial communities from Yellowstone Lake, YNP, Wyoming, USA - YL17G13_40 | ecosystem: Environmental > Aquatic > Freshwater > Lake > Sediment | place: USA: Wyoming | collected... | reverse complement strand
CCCGGAAAGAGAGTCTTCCGCCCTTCGACGGGCTCAGGGTGGTGAGCAAAATCGAACCACAGATTACGCAGATTTCACAGATTAGCGATGGGCAGACCTGAAGGTCTGCGCTACGGGACATGGAGACTGCGGGAGGGGATGTAACCAGGAGGATGGAGTCGGGAGCCTGGAGTCTGGAGTCGGCTAGTCGGAGGGAGGGGGGGAGCCGCTTCGGCACCGCTCAGGGTGAACCGGCGTAGAAGGGGCGATCTTCTCTTGAGACGTTGCCGCTGATGTCGGTTACCTCGACGCGGAGGAGGTGGGTGCCGGGGGAGAGGGCGGTGGTATCCAGGGTGGGCCTGAAGGGAACAGTGTTGCCGGAGCAGATTGCCTCCCCATCTATGTAGATGGTGACTGACTTGATTCCGAAGTTGTCGGAGGCGTAAACCTTGACCTCCTGCTGGGGGGAGAAGACGTTGCTTTCGGGGGTGACGAGTTTCACCTGGGGAGGCTCGGAGTCCTGCTCGACGGCAACGAGGCGGGCAAAGGCATCCTTGGCTGCGGTAGAGTCGGGCTGGGACTTCAAGGCGGCCTCGATCTTCTGTCTGGCGGCGTCCAAATCACCGGAGGAGAGAAGCGCGAGGCCCTGGGCGACGAGTTCGTTGGCCTCGGCCGAAGCGCGCTGCTCCTCGACGGTGGCAAGCCACAAGGGGAAGGAGGTGTCCTCGGGCAGGCGGGCGGCGAGTTCATGGAAGAAGTAAGTGGCGTGAGGGAAGTCCTTCAGGGCAAGGAAATAGAGGGCGTAACGGTAGACCTGTAAGAGGTATAGATAGGTCTGGCCCTGGGGTCCCCAGTGGCCAAGGGAATAGAAGAGGGCCTGATGGAGATTATTGACGAGGACTATCCTGATTTTGAGTTTCAAATCCTTCGACAACTGATCGATCTCGGGCTGGTTCTGGGCGGGAAGGATGATGGTTGAGAGGGATTTCTGGACGGCACTCTGAACCAGCAGATCCACCGCCTCGACGGGACCGACGTTGCCAGCCTCATCAATGGCACCTGCCAGGGCGACGTCGCTGAGGAGGGGGGTGGAGGTGAGGGCGGAATAGGCGGCGACGGCATAGGCAAGGCTTTGGCCAGCGCCGAGGTGGGGCAAATCCGCCTTTTCGAAGGAGAGGGTGATGTCGAGGCCGGAGAGAGGGTCCTGGGGAATGGGATAGTTGAGGGGAACGAGGGAACGGAGGGCGGCGATGGCCTTACCAAAGGCCAGGGTGGCGTCCTGGTCGGGCTTGCCGTTGGCGATGAGGGCCTTGCCGGAGCCGGGGGCAACGGCGCAGGAGACCTGCTCGGGTAGGGCCTCAATGTCTTGTTGCTCCTTGAAGTGGATGGCGAAGGTCCAAACGGCGGCAATCTTATCCTTCAAGTAGGGACGGGAAGCCTGGGCATGGACGGCCGTGGCGGAGGCAAGAAATGAGAAGGCAAGGAGGAGGAAGGCTCCCACCCCGAAGGTCGGACAAAAGCGTGATTCGATCCGTCCAAGCTTGGACGGACTCACCATGAACCGAACGATTCTTGCTGGCTTTTGAGAAACGGTCATCAGGAACGGATACATATTAGCACATGGTGGGTTTCTAGCGGAACTGAGAACGGAGAGAAGAGACGGTGGAGTCCCAGAGTTCGCGGACGGCGTTGGTTTTGCGCTGAATATCACGGAGGAGAAGGTCTCGGGCGGAGAGGGGAGGTCGGTCGGAATAGCCAAGTTGGCGGGCGAGGACATTCTGGCGAGAGGGAAGGGCGGGGATACTGCTGGAGGGCCTGTGTTTTGCCATCTGCAACTGTTTTTCGAGCCTCTTGAGGAAGTCGAGGGCATCGAGCAGCGCTTCTGCGGCTTGCCTGGGGAGGATGGAAAGATCGGCGAGGGCCTGAATGGCAGCAGCGGTGTGAGGGGTGCGAAGGGCGGGGTGGGCGTGGCCGTGGTCTAACTGGAGCAACTGAACGAGGAACTCCACCTCTACGATTCCTCCTCTGCCGTTCTTGACGTCGAAGGGGGAGGCGCCGACGGCAATGCGTTTTTGGCGGAAGATGCGTTCGCGCATCCCGACTATCTCCTCGAGGACCTGGGCAGTGAAATCAGCCTCGAAGACGGCTTGATCCACCAGGGAAGCGAAAAGTCGGGCAACGGCGGCATCGCCGGCCACGGGTCGGGCGCGAATGAGGGCCTGGCGTTCCCAGGTATCGAGCCTTCGCTGGAAATAGTCGGCATAGCCGTCGAGGGAGCGGAGGAGGGCGCCGGCCTTGCCTTCAGGGCGGAGCCTGAGGTCAACTTTGAATGCGGTTCCCTCCTGGGTGACCTGGCTGAGGGCGGTTATCATCTCCTCGGCAACCCTCTCCTGGCGCTGCTGCTGGTGAAGATCGTGCCAGCCTTCAGAGACGAACAAGAGGTCGAGGTCGCTGGCATAATGCAATTCCCTGCCACCCAACTTGCCGAGGGCGAAGATGGCGAGGCGAGGCTGGGGCTCCCCTGGGTAGAGGTGTCTGAGGACCAAGTGGAGGGCAGATTCGAGGCAGACCTCAGCCAGGTCGGAAATCTCCTGGCCGACGAGACGGCAATCAGCGATGGCTTCGAGGTCCCTGACGCCGATGCGGAGTAGTTCGCGGTGCTTGAAGCGGCGAATCAGGTTGAGTGAGGCCTGGAAATCCTCTGTTTGGTCGAGGCGTTCGGAGAGTTCAGCAAGGAGTTGTGCTCTGACGGCCGGGGTTTCGAGAAAACGCCTATCAGTCAGGATATCGAGGAACTGGGGATGCTCGATGAGGATGTCGGAGAGCAACTGGCTACGGCCGCCGAGGAGGCCGAGGGTGCGGATCAAGGAGGGGTTGTCGCGGATAGTGAGATAAAAGAGGTCTTTGGGGCCGGAAAGAAAGGAGCAGCGTTCGAAGTTTTCCAGGGCCTGATCGGGATCTGCGGAGAGGTAGCAGGCCTCGAGTATCGGTGGGAGCAGGGGGCCGACGAGTTCGGCAGGAGAGGAGGTGAGGCCGGGCCCGCGGGACATGACTTCGATGAGCCTGAGGGCTGCCGCGGGATTCTGGAATCCGTAGTGAGCGAGCCTCTGGCGCAAGAGGGTGGGGTCCTCCCTAGCCTCGGGCAGGGACCAAGGGCCGAGGGGGGAGGGAGAGGGGGCGGTAGGCGCGCCTACTTCGAGCACCTTTTCGTGAATCTCCCTGACCCGGTTGGTTAATCGGTCGTAGAGGGAGTCAAAGGCGGCCCTGCCGGCCAACTTATCATACTGGGGCAAGGTGCGTCGGGCGACCTTAAGGAGATCGGCCATTCGAAGAGGCACCCTGGTCAAGGGAAGTTCGGACATTAGTTGGAGGCGATGTTCGAGAGTTCTGAGGAAGATATAGGCCTTGCGGAGCGCATCTGCCTCGTCGGGGGTCAGGTAGCCTGCGCTGCGGAGTGCTTCAAGGGCGGGCAGGGTGCCCTGTTTGCGGAGGGATGGCTGCTCGGCGCCGCAGAGCAATTGAAGCACCTGGACGGTGAACTCGACATCCCTTATTCCTCCAGGGCCCTGCTTGACATCAGATTCGAGGGTGCCGTCCTGCGTGAGGCGGCGTTCGTACCGCTGCTTGATCTCGCGGAGGTGGGACTTGGCCTCGTCATCGAGTCTCTTGGCGAAGATGAAGGGGGTTACCCTTTCGATGAATTCGTTTCCGAGTTCCATGTCGCCGGCGACGGGGCGGGCCTTGAGGAGCGCCTGGCGCTCCCAGGGCTGGCCGTAGGCTTCATAGTAAGCGAGACAGGAGTCGAGAGAACGAATGAGGGGGCCGGTCTCGCCCTGGGGTCGCAAGCGGGTGTCAACGCGAAAGACATGGCCTTCTTCGGTCGTTCGGCCGAGAATCTCGACTATGCGGCGGCAGGCCCTGGTGAAGAGGAGGGAGCTTTGGTCGGCGGCCTGTTCGGGAGTGTGGTAGAAGAAGAGGACATCAACGTCGGAGGAGTAGTTGAGTTCGTTTCCGCCGAGTTTGCCGAGGCCGATGACGCAGAAGCCGCGGTCGAGAGGAAGGCCGAATTCGTTCAGGGATGCTTCCACGGCGACTTGGAGGCAGGCCTCCGCGAGGACGGTTATGGCTTCCACGATGGACTCGAAGGGCAGAAGGGAGGTAAGATCGGCGGCGGCGATTCGCAGTATCTCGCTTTGTTTCTCGCGTCGCAGGCAGTTCATCATCTCGAGGGAAGACTGGGCGGGGGAGACGGCGGCACGAAGGAGGCGCACCATCTCCTCGCGGCTTCTCCGGCGGATGAGCCATTCCTCATCGGACAGAAGTTGCAGGAAAGCGGGATTTCTGACCAGGATATCGGAGAGAAACTGGCTGGAGCCAAGCAACAAGGGGAGGATTTGCGCGAGGCGCGGATCGGTTTGGAGAAGTTGGAGGTGGGGAGTCACTTCCGGGGAGGCCAGGAGGCGTTGGAGGTTGTTGAGGGCCAAATCGGGGTCGGGGGAATCAGCGAGCAAAGGCAGAAACCTGGCCCGAACGCTTTCCGGATCGGGTGTCATAGCCACTGCTCCTCACGGCAGGCCCAGCAACTTCTCTCCGAACTCCACTGGAGAATAATACTTCTGGGCGGGCCCAAAGTCAAAGAGGTGAAGCAGATCAGCCTCAGGAGGACGTGCCTCTTCCGGGGGGGACGAGAGGCGAAGGGACTTAGAGATTATCTCGAGGGTGCCATCCCTGATATGCCAGGCGCCGCCGGATGGGGTGCGGGCAAGAACCTCGGAGGAAGGGGTGGGGGCCAGCACCTGGACGAGGGCCCCATCGGAGTCCGGCTCGAGTTGGGTAGTGAAGTATTTTACGAGGGTTTCAAGTTGTTCGGAGAAGAGCAAATGTCCGAGGTAAACCCTGGGGCGGTGATCCTGCTGGAGGGCTTGGGCGAGCAGAGGGAGGTTCTTCCTGGCGGAGGCCTCGTTCTGAGGGTCGAGGACAACCGGGGAAAGATCATCCGGGAGGCGCCAGGCAGGGACCAGCCATCCGCCCTGGACAGGGATGGGCTGCCTGCCGGTCCAGACCTCCTCAAGAGGAAGAGGCTCTTGGACAGGAAGGGAGAAGTTGCTCTCTTCGGGCCGGGTTGAAGGCAGCCAATAGGCGAGGGGAGGATGGTATCCGGCCAGAGAATTCGCGGCTGAGTTAGTTCGCTGGCGCAAATCAGCTAACCAGGTCAGAGCATCCGGTTGAGCGGGTTGGGGAGTTGAAGTGGGCTCGGTCGGTGGCTGATAGGCGAGGTAGAGGCCCTTTGCGCCGCAGGAGAGGAGATTCACCCAGTCCCGGACGGTTTCCGGCCCGGAGAGAGGGACTTCAGCCGGCATTTCCTCGGTCAAGGAAGGCGTGGGTGAAGAGGAGAGGTCGAGGGTCGCCAGGCACCAGAGGGTCTTCGCCGACTGGCTGGCGCTAGCGCAAGCGGCTACGGCATTCGTGCCGGCGCGAGGTAAGGATGGAGCGTAGGTTCTGGCGGCCACGCCGTCTATGCCCGAGCCTGCCTGGTCCCAGGCAACATGGTTGGGTGCGGGGGGGGGGGATTGGCCGACGATCACCGGCACCTGAACCACCTGCTTGATTGCGGAGGCAAGGCGGCTGAACTTGAGGGCTACGCTTTGGTCACGGAAGTCGAGCCAGTCGAGCCACCAGAGGGAGCGGGACAAGTCCATGCGGAAAGGCCGCAGGCTGGCGGTCGAGACCAAGAAACCCGTCTGCCCGACGATGGCCATAGGAACGAGGCTTGCCGCCTCGGAAAAAGAGGTAAGTTGCTGGCCGGAGAGGCACCATCTCTCGTCGAGCGACTCTAGCGTCACAAAGCGTTGCTGCAACCATTGCTGATATTCTTGTGCAAACTGCTGGGAGTTGGGGAGGAGGGAGGGGAAACTGAACGACAAGCCAGGGCGCAAGGGATCAATGAAGAACCTGAGGCCGGGGCCAAACCGGATGGCGCTCAAATACTCGGAGAGTTGTTGAACGCTGGAATCGAATCCTTCCCAGAGGTTTTGCTGGGAGGAGGAGGCATCCAGTTGAACCTGGGGGGCGAAAAAGACAGTGGCATGGGTTGTGGCTCCTGCGAGACGGAAGTTGAATCGCCTCTGTTCAGCCCCTCGATTTCCCTCGGGGTGGTGAGCCTGTCGAACCACGAGGGCGGGTTCGGCGGGGAGAGGGGTTGTGCCCGTTTGCAGAGTCTCATGGGTGTCGGGATCGAGGGCAAGGAAGAGGGCGGTAGAATCTTTGGCCAGAGGGAATGCAGCGGGCGGGGTAGTGTAATCCAGGTCGGGGGCCACGTCCTGGAGGGTGATTCCGTTGTTAATCCAGAAGCCGGTGAGAGGTTGCTGGGGGCCGGCGTTCAGTTCAATGCCGTAGCGGAAGCCGAGGCACTCGAGTTCGTCCACTGTCCTTTGAAGGGCGGAGGGAGGGATTTCGGTGAGGGGCCTGCCGGGGATGATGAGCATATCAAGGAGGCCTTGAGAGCGAAGAGTCCGGAGGGCATCGGTGAGGAGTTGCCAGTTGGCCTCGTTGCGGGGCTCTTTATCCGGGCTGTAGTCGCGGAGAAAGGTTGGGCAATAGGAGACGCCGATGGGAAGATATGGCTGGGCATCCCAAAAGAGGGTGGCCTGCTGGTTGACCCACCAGAAATGGGGAATGAGTGAGGAATCCACGAAGACGCCATGGGAGAGGGGGCGAGGGGAAGGGTAGCCTTCCCGCGGGGCGGCGCGGAGGACACGAATGTTCCACGTGGAACATTCGCCAGGCTCCTTGCCTTCGTATCTGGCCTCCACAATTCCCACTGCGAGTTGGTAGTCTCCCGGGGGGATTTCTTCCGGCAGATCGAGGGCGATAGAATCGAGGCGGATCTCTGCCTTTCCGCCGGGGAAGGCAAAAGTGGCGACAGACCAGAGTTCGTCTTGCCGGGTGAGCCAGGCGAATCCCCGTCCGGGCGGCACCTCGGTCGGAGAATTGAACTTGAGGGAGAATGCCAGAGGGTGTCCTGGCTTAACGACCCGGGGGCCTTCGTAAACGGGGAGGCCGAGGGATATGGCGGAGGCGACGGGCTGACTTCGGACGATTTCGAATTCGGCGCGGGGAGGCTCTTTCGTGTCAGCCCAGACGGCGTTTCGCAACTCGATCTTTAGGCGGTAGCGTCCGGGAGGGCAATCATTCTGCGGAGACAAGAAGGGAATCTCCACTTGCCTAATCTGCCCTTTGCGCCAGGTCTCGTCCGGGCCGAGAAGGCGGTGAAAGGTTCGAACCATTATCATGTCCGAGCCGATGGGGGAGACGAGCGCCGCCAACGAGGGGGGCGTGCTGACGTCCTGGAGGGCTTCGAGGGTTACCTTGAGCGCCGCCTGCTCGCCTTCAGGAACGGCCCTGGGGAAATCGAAGGAGACCAGACGAATGCGCGTGGGAACGGTTACAAAAGCGGTGGCGTCGTCGAAGGAGACCTGGCCGTTTCCGTCCGCGGCGCAGAAGAAAGCGACCAGGGTGGCTTCAGGAGGCGCGACGGCGGAGGTGGATGCCCGTTTCCAGTCAGCAGGGCTGTTTACCGGCTCGGACTGGAGTTCGGCGATTACATCTCCCTTGCGGCCGGCGAAGGCAACGCCGAGATAGGCTCCTCCGTTGATGGTTGCGCCCTTCAGCCATGCTTTCAACTCGTAGGTTGCGCCTGGGATGGCCGGAATGGCGTTTCTCTCCCAGCCGACCTTTGCCCCACCGGCGTTGAGAATGAGAGCCGAGCTGTCTCGCCTGCCGTCGCTGGCGGACCAGCGGGCGGCCTCGACCGTGCCGCCCCAGCGGGCAACAGGGTGCCAGCCTTCAGAGCGAGAAGGAGGCTCGAAATCGTCCCTGAAGAGGATCTCTCCGGGGGCAGTCTGCGGGGAGTTGGGAGAATCTTGGGAGGCAACGGCTGGGAAGGAAAGGGGCGAGAGGAGCGTCACAAGAATTGTGAGCCGAAGCCAAGTGGTATTTTGAGAACACTTCAAAGCCATATGCAAGCAGCCTCATCCTTTTTGCTGCCTTCCGGCAGGTGCACGAGGATTATACCCATCCGCAGGGATACCTGGCCAGGTGGGAGGGGTATTCGTCCAGAGGATAATCCGCAGATTACGCAGATTACGCAGATTGGGCGGATGGAGCAGACGGGGGCTGCCGGGACAAGTACCGATGTCGCTGGGGACACTGGCAACTGTCCGCCGGGACTTCTTGACGGTTGACCCCGCTAGAGGCAAGGGTGGACGGAGGGGGAAAGAGGGAACAATTCGGAGGGCAAGACGGTTATCGAATCCGTGTGACTAATGAGAGGGACGCAACCATGCAGACTCGTGATGTAGCCGAAGCTTGGGATGCAAATGCCGAGGTCTGGGCGCGACACGTGCGTGCCGGGTATGACACTTATCGGGACCTCTACAACAACCCAGCATTCTTTGAGTTCGTAGGCGATGTGAACGGACTCACAATACTCGATGCCGGCTGCGGCGAAGGGTACAATACGCGCCTTCTTGCCAGAAGAGGGGCACGAATGACGGGATGTGACATTTCGCCGAAGTTGATCACTCTGGCACGCGAGGAGGAAGCCCGTGAGCCGCTGGGCATTGGCTACGAAGTCGTCTCGATGGGCGATCTGTCACCGTTCGACGACGCGAGCCTCAATGCGGTCTTCTCCACCATGGCGCTGATGGACTGCGACTGCTATGACGAGGCAATGCGGCAGTTTTGGCGTGTGTTGCATCCGGGCGGGATGCTGGCGTTCAGCATCGTGCATCCCTGCTTTTCCTACCGGAACACGCTAGGCTGGGAGCGGGATTCAGAAGGCGAGATTGTCGGTATCCGCCTGGGAGATTACTTCCAGCCGGGCCCCTACGAGGAGACGTGGCGATTCGGGGCTGCGCCAGTCTCTGAGGAGGTGCGGCCTTTCACCATTGTCTATTCCAACCGGACGCTGACTGAGACCCTCAACCCTATTCTCGGCGCAGGATTCCTTCTGGACTCGATCAGTGAACCCCGTCCATCACTCGAGGCGTGCGAGAAAGCAGGGGGACTGCGCAAACACCGGCTGATTCCAGGAACGCTGCTGGTAAAGGCAAGAAAGCCGAAGTAGGACTTCCTGAGAACCCGGAAGATGATCCGCCCCTCGACGTTGCTCGGGGTGGTTAGCCTTCGAACCACAGACTGCGGAGATGGCGCAGACGGGCCGATGTCAGGGGCGTTGGGAGAGGTAGTCGTCCCAGTAGTCTATGTCTCTGACGACTGCGGAGGTATCCACGGGCACTTCGAGCAGTTTGTCCGGGTGAAGGGAGAGCAGCCCCCTCAAGCCGGCCTGAGGATCGAGGCGGCGAACTTCATCGAGGTATCGGCGATGGAAGAGGAGGGGATGGCCGCGGCGGCCGTGGTAGGTGGGGAGGGCGATTTCCGGCCCCTGTTTGAAGAATGCAGCGAGCAAGGCATCTATGACCTGGGACGTGATGGCTGGTTGGTCTGCCAGCGAGATGAGAAAGGCGTCGGCGTCGGTCGCGGCGGCTGCGAGGCCGCAAAGCGCGGAGGAGAACATTCCCTCCTGGTAGCGATCGTTCAAGACGAACTTGACTGGAAGGGATTGGGCGGCGGCCTCGGCTTGCTGGGACAGACTTTGGCGAACTTCTTCGGCCTGGTGGCCGAGAACCACGACGACCTGCGCGACGCGACTGCCGAGGAGCGCCCTGAGGCTTGCGCCTGCCACGGTGGTATCGCCAAAGGGGAGGAGGAGTTTTTGCGTTCCCATGCGCTTGCCCTCTCCGGCGGCGAGAAGAATGGCGCAGACGGTGCTCTGGTCCATCAGTCCTCCGGCTGCCGGGCCTTTCGGTGCTGCTTGAGGGCTTTGAGCAGCCTTTCGGGCGTTATGGGTAGTTCCTTGACCCTGACACCGGTGGCGTCTTCGATGGCATTGGCAATGGCTGGGGCGGTGGGGATGACAGAGGGCTCGCCGATTCCTCTGGCGCCGAAGGCTCCGTGCTCGGTGGGCTCTTCAACCAGGACGCAGCGTATTTGGGGCGCGTCCAAAGAGGTGGGGAGGCGGTAGTCGAGGAAACTGGGATTGAGGAGGCGGCAGTCGGGCTGCCGGCCATAGACGTATTCCTCGGTCAAGCCATAGCCGAATCCCTGAAGCACGGCGCCTTCGATCTGGCCCTCGACGGCGGCGGGATTGATGGCGACGCCGACGTCCTGGGCACAAGTTAGCCTGAGGACATCCACAACGCCGGTCTCGGGATCCACCTTTACCTCCGCCACCTGGACGGCGAGGCCAGGCGCCATGGGCAGATCGGCAATGGCGCCGCGACCCATGATGGGGCCGGTTTCGTGGTTCATGAGCCTGACGAGTTCTGAGATAGCGATGGCTTTCTTGGGCTGGCGCTTGGAACGGATGGCGCCGTCGGCGATCTCCAGGCTGGCTGGTTTGAGCTGCAACGCCCGTGCGGCGCCTTCAAGGAGTTGGGCCCTCGCGTCCTCGGCGGCCTTCTTAACGGCGGCGCCGACGCCGTAAGTGATTCTGCTTCCGGCGCTTATGTCGTTGACGGGAGACGAGAGGCTGTCGCCGAAGGTCAAGGTAACGCTTTTGAAGTCTAAGCCGAGCGTCTCGGCGGCAATCTGGCGGAGAGCGGTGTGGCTGCCGGTGACGTCAACGGCGCCGGTCATCACGTTGGCGGAGCCGTCGGAATTGAGGATGACAAGGGCGGAGGATCTTCCGGCATGGCAAGGCCATTTGCCACAGGCGAGGCCCCAGCCGTGGTTGCGTTTCTTTTTGCGGTTCTTCCAGCCGGAGCGCTGGGCGGCGGCATCGAGGGTTTTGCGCCAGCCGGTCTTGGGCATGGTGCGGCTCCAGAAGACGAAGTCGCCTTCCTGGACCAGATTCCTGGCTCTAAGTTCGTAGGGATCAATTTGGAGGGCCTTGGCGATGGCATCCATGTGAGATTCGACGGCGAAGTGAATCTCTGGGGTGCCGGGGGCACGGAAGGCGGTGGGAGGGGGGGTATCGGTATCCACGCCGAAGCACTCGACCTCGACATGCTGAATTCGGTATGGGCCGGTGATCATGGCGTAGTTACCTCCGCCGCTGCCATAGGCGCCGCCGCTGTTGGAGAGGCGGGCTTTGCGGGCGAGGAGGATGCCGTCCTTGCTGACGCCGGTCTTTATCTCGACTATGGTCTCGGAGCGGCCCCTGGTGATCCTCATCTCCTCCTCTCGGGTCAAAATCAGTTTGACGGGTCGTCCCAGTTTGCGGGCAAGCACCATGCAGATAGGCTCGACGAGGTACCTGTTCTTGCCTCCGAAACCGCCTCCCTGGGTCATGGCGACTACCCTAACCTGGTTCACGGAGATTCCGAAGAGCCTGGCCAAGTCCTCGGCGGCGCAATGGTGACCGGCGGTGGTGGTCCAGATCGTGTAAGCACCGGCGGAGGCGTCAAACTGGGCAATTGCGCCATGGGTTTCGAGAGGGGCGTGGTGCTGGATGCGGGTTCGAAAAGTGTCCTCGAAGACGTAGTCGGATTCGGCGAAACCTTTCCTTATGTTCCCCTTCACGTAGCGGCGGAAGTTCCCGACGTTTGGGGGCAGGTCATGCCCGTGCGAATCCTTTTGGATCTCCCTATCCTCATGAATGACCGGCGCTGCCGGCTGGCTTGCCTCGAGCAGATCGGCGACGGCGGGCAAGGGTTCATAGTCCACCCTGACAAGCGCTGCTGCATCTTGGGCGGTGGCATAGTCGAGCGCAGCGACTGCCGCCACTATCTGGCCTTCGTAGAAGACGTCGCGGCTGGCGACGGTGGGATTTGGGCGAATTGGGGCGGGCATGTCGGCGGCGGTTATGAAGCCGAGCACGCCGGGCAACTTCAAGGCCTCCGCCGCATCTATTGCCTTGATGCTGGCCCGAGCATGAGGACAGCAGACCAATCTGGCGTGAATCATGCTCGGGAACTGGAGGTCATCAACGTAGGTGGCCTTGCCGGTGACCTTTTCGAAGGCATCGGCCCGAGGCAGGGACTGGCCTATTGTTGTGGGATGGCTCCGTTTCATTTCAGTCCCGCCCTGCGGGGTTTGGTCTTCATCCTGGGAACCGCCAGGACGGCCTCGACTATCTTCTTGTATCCAGTGCAGCGACAAAGGTTGCCGGCCAATGCCTGGCGCACGTCGAACTCGGTGGGATTTGGGGTTTGGTCGAGCAAAGCCTTTGCGGTGAGGACCATTCCCGGGATGCAGAAACCGCACTGGACGGCTCCGTGGTCAATGAAGGCCTGCTGGATGGGATGGAGAGCACCGTCGGGCGACAATCCCTCGATGGTTGTGACTTCCTTTCCCTCGGCTTTGGCGGCCAACAGAATACAGGAGGTGACGGGCTTACCGTCCAGGAGCACGGTACAGGTTCCGCAGTCGCCCGTGCCGCAGCCCTCTTTTGTGCCGGGAAGATGCAGTTCTTCCCTGAGAACCTGGAGGAGGGATTGGCGGGGCTCGACCTCCACGCGGTAGGAGCGACCGTTGACGTTCAGGGAGATTGGGCGCTTCATCGTTCTAGGTCTCAGTTGCCAGCGCCCTGCGGCTGGCCTCGATCAGGGTGCGCCGGACGAGGACTTTGACGATCTCCCTTCTATATTCTGCGCTGGCCCTGAGGTCGGAGATGGGCTGTGCCTCTTGACAAGCCTGAGTTGCGGCAGCCTCCAGATTTTGCCGCGACAAGGCCTTGCCGACCAGGAGTGCTTCGGCTTTTGGGGCCCGAATGGGGGTTGGGGCGACAGATCCAAGGGCGATGCTGGCCAGCCGGCAGGTTTTCCCGTCGTGGTCAAGGACGACAAGGGATGCCACCCCCACGAAGGCAATGTCCATGCGCTTCCTGATGGTGATTCTCTGGTAGGAGCAGCCGCTCCGAGCCGGCAACGGTTTGAGTTCCAGGGCAAGGAGGAGTTCGCCTCTTGCCAAGGCGGTCTTGCCGGGGCCGAGGAAGAAATCGTCCAACCTCACGCTCCTGTGCCCGTTTGGACCAGCGATCAAGGCGGTCGCGTCCAGGGCCAAGAGGGGAGGAGCCATGTCGGCAGAGGGAGCCGCGTTGCAGAGGTTTCCACCCAGGGTGCCGAGATTGCGAATCTGAACCGACCCGATGAGCGCGGCTGCTTCGGATAAAGCCGGGAAGCGGCGGCGCAAGAGGGAGCTGGTCTCCAAATCTCGCAAGGGCGTGACGGCACCTATCCTGACCCTTTTGCCATCCACAGCAAGAATGCCGTGAAGTTCCGCCAGTTCGCTTATGTCCACCAGAAGGGAAGGTTGAATCTCCCCCTGGCGAATCTGGAGGAGCAAATCGGTGCCGCCGGCGACGGCTTTTGCCCCCGGCTTCCGCAGCAGGCGAATGGCCTGCTGGAGACTGGTCGGTCGAGAATAGTCGAAGTCTTTCAATGGTAACTACTCTTCCTTATTAGGGGTTGGCCCATGCAAAGAGAGGTTGTTAACTGGCAATGTAGCAGAAATGACGTCAGTGTCAAGACTCAGGGGGGACACGGGTGACAACAGAGGTTCAAGGGGCAAGAAAGCAGATAGGAACTTGACACGGAATTGGCAGGCTCCATACACTTGGCTTCGAGGTGATGAAAATGGCTCGAAAGCCCGTCGCGAAGCCCCCGGAAAGAAGGAAAGCCGCCGAACCGACCGAGGCTGTTGCCATTCCTACTTCCAGCGAGCGTTGCCTTGCAGCTACCTGTCATGGCAGCATAATTCTCTTCCCCCTTGCGGTTATACCGACGGCCGTGATCTGGGCCTTCAAGGGGCATGAATCGAAATACGTGAGTTTTCACTCGAAACAGGCGTTGTGGATGCAAGCTGCGCTGGACGTCGTTTCGCTAGTGCTGCTCCTGGTGGCCGCACTTCTGCACGGGGTGCCGTCGCTGGGAGGGCTTTTCTGGTGGGTGCTGCGGATCGCCCTGTGGGTGATGTGGTTAGGGGCTCTCTACTACGGCATCCTGGCGGCGACGAAGGTAGCCCAAGGGGAGGATTTTCGCTACCCGATCATCTCCGACTTAGTGGGCTCCTGACAGCCTCAGGGGGACCGTTCTGACGGGGTGAATTAGGAAGCGGCTGCTGCTCCGGACGGAGTGCGGCGCATACGGCGCGAGAGGTCGGGAAGTCCAGATGCTGGGCTGGGGTCTAATTCCATAGCAGAGGCTCATACTTCCGGGCACTCGCGTCACTAGAAAGGAAATGGTTTCAGGTGGCAGTATTCGCCGTGCGGTTCATCAAGGCTTCCCTAATCTATGCGCTGGTGGGCGTCGTGATGGGGCTGTACATGATATTGGCGCCTCATATGAAGTACATGCTGGTTTTTACCCACGCCCACGTGCTGCTCTTTGGGTTCATGGGGATGATGATCTTTGGCGTGGCGTATCACATCCTGCCTCGGTTTCGCGGCAAGCCGCTGTATAGTCCGTGGCTTGCGGACTCGCACCTGGTGCTGGCGAATATGAGCGTGGTGGGAATGGGCATTTCCTGGGCGATAAACAGTTATTGGCATTCTCCGGCTGCCTGGTTCAGCCTGATTTTCTTTGCGGCGGTGGGAGTGGTTTCCTTTGCAGTTTTCGTCTTCAATATGTGGAAGACGATCAGGTAAGAGGCGGAGATTCGCCCTTCCGAACTGTTGAGATGGGGGTTTGGGGCATCAACGCCGGGCGATGGTGAGGAGAAAGGTGCCCAAGAGGCAGGATAGAAGTCCAAGGACAACCTCGCGGCGGTGACGGCCGACGTGGATTTCCTTGAAGACGACGATTCCGTAGGCGATGGCCATGACGTTGTTGAGGCCTGCGATGCCCCAGGGGACGGCGACGCCGGCTTTTCTGATAGCGAACCAGAGGAGCATTTGGCCTGAAGCCCAGAGGGAGCCGGAGAGCCAGGCGCGGGAGTGAGCTGCGAGAGGCTGTCTGAACCAATTGAGGACCTCTCCCGTCAAGATGGAGGGGAGGAACATCACCGTAAGGATGCCGAGGCTCTGGTTGAGGAGAACGGCAAAGACGGAGGGGGCGAGGGCCAGGCTCATTCGGGTGGGGAGGAGGTAGAGGGCATGGGCCACACAGGTGATGAGGGCAAGGCTAATGCCGACGGACTTGAGTTTTTTCTCCTGGGCGCTGGCGGGGACGAGGGTTAGTTGGAGGAGGAGGGCAGCGGAGACGATGAGGGTGCTGCCGAGGAGGGCGGCGAGGAACTGCAGGGGCTTATCGCTGGGAGGGATTTCCTGGAAGAAGATGGCGCCGAGGAGGACGCCGAGGACGATCGAGGCATCTTTGATCGGGGTAGAGCGGGCGAGGCCAATGATTCTTACGCTTGCTGCGAAGGCGGCAGTGCCCGTGCCCCAGATGAGGCCACCAAGAAAGGCGTGGAACTGCCCAGGAAAGGGCTTGAGTATGAATTGGCGAGCCAAGAGAGTGGCCAGGGCCATGGTGAGGAGAATGCCGAGGGCCATGCTGGCGGGGAACTGAAAGTCATTGAGCAGGGAGCCTTTTCTGGGAGCCATGTAGAAGGCAAAGACGAAGGCAGAGGCGAGAGCGAGGAGGACTCCCTGGGTTGGATTGTCCATCTTGGGATTCTAAGAGGGGGAGGGAAACGGGTCAAGGTTCCCTGCCGGCGGCGGACTGGGCAAAACCAATCATCCGCAGATTGACGCAGATGAAGGGCGGAAGGAGATTGCCCAGCGTTCCAGGATAACGGCTCAACTTAACCCACGAACATCAATAAGGAGGCGGCAGCAATGACGACGGAGCCGAGGGCGGATGATATGTGGAATACGGTCAGGGCATTCTGGCCGGCAAGGATTCTGTTGACGGCAGTTGAGCTGGACATCTTCGCGATCATCGGGGAGGGGAGGAGTAGCACTGGCGAGGTGGCGAAGAGTGCTCGGACCGACCGCCGGGCTACGGAACTGTTGCTCAACGCGCTGGTAGCGATGGGCTACCTGAAGAAGGAGGGGAAGCGCTACGAGAACGGCGAGGTGGCAAGGTTGCACCTGGTCAAAGGATTGCCCGGGTATCTGGGCGGCGCGCTGAACCATTCCAACTATCTGTGGATGACGTGGTCTCATCTCACCGAAGTGGTCAGGAGTGGCAAACCGGCGGAGGAGGAAGGGCCGGCGGGAGCCACGGAGCATTTCATCATGGCGATGCACGCCCGGGCGCGGGAGGATGCAGGGAGCATTGCGAGAATGATTGACTTCACTGGGGTGAGAAAGATGCTGGATCTGGGGGGAGGGCCCGGCACTTATGCCATCGAGTTTGCTCGGCGCAACGCCGGCCTGGAGGCGGTGGTCTTTGATAGAGTGGACGTGGTTCCGATCGCGCAGGGGATAGTTGCGGAGGCGGGGATAGAGGGACAGGTGGAGACGATGGCTGGGAACTTCCTAAAGGACGACATTGGGTCGGGCTACGACCTGGTCTTGGTGTCGGCCATCATTCATTCCTACGGGCCGAGGCAAAACCGTCTGATATTGGGGAAGGTATATGAGGCCTTGAATCCGGGCGGGCAAGTGGTGATAAGGGACTTTATCATGGACGAAAGGAAGACGGAACCTGCCAGCGGCGCGCTCTTCGCCATCAACATGCTGGTGAACACGGACGAGGGGGCGACGTGGTCGGAAGGGGAGGTCAGGGAGTGGCTGGAGGGATGCGGTTTCGGCGACATCACCCGAAAGGATGATGGCTCGGGCAGTCCGTTGATAATTGCGACAAAGCGCTGAAAGCGAACGGTGATGTGCAGGCATAGGGGAGGAATTGGTGTTGAGACAAGAACGGGCGGGCGTCGTAATAGCAGGTTGAGTTTTCGTGACAGCATGAAGAAGGAGTGACTTGGGTGGAGACAACTCGTTTTGCAGTGCGTCTCGCGGTTCTGATGTTGGCGGGTCTGGCTTTGTCGGTTTCGACCGACGCCCAAACCAAAGGCTTGGGCAACGGTTCCAGGGCCGGTGGAGGAGAAATAGTGCATCCGTTTACGGCAATTGCCTCAGGCCAGGCGATAGTTCCCTCGGATTCGCTGGGAATCAGCCTGCTGGGAGAATACGGGTTCAACTACGTGACAGGAGTCTCCAAGTTTGCGGGCCAAGAGGAATCGTGGGGCGAATCCGCGCCAGTTCCGGCCCCGCCGGGTCGCGGAGAGCGGTGCGAGCCTCACAACACTGCGGAATCCTCGAGCTGAGCCAAAGACTTGGAGACTCTTGATCTAGAGTTTCAAAATCCGGACGGGCTAACCTCTAACCCCAGGCTGTAAGGGCCGGAGCCTTTTCAGAGGAGGCCTTTGGTGGAGGGAATCTCTTTCGCGCTGGTGGGTTGAAGGGCCATCCTGAGGGCCTTGGCCAACGCTTTGAAGCAGACCTCGGCGATATGATGGGAGTTAGCGCCGGCAAACCTACGGAGGTGGAGGGTCAGTTGGGCGTTGGTGGCGAAGGCGCGGAAGAATTCCTCGACCAATTCGGTGTCGAAATCCCCGACCTTGCCTTCGGGGAAGTCCACCTCAAAGGCAAGAAAGGGGCGGCCGGATAGATCGAGGGAACAAAGCACAAGCGCTTCGTCCATGGGGAGGCAGGCCCAGCCGAAGCGGAGGATGCCCTTTTTGTCGCCGACGGCCTGGGCGAATGCCTGGCCGAGGCAGATGCCGACGTCCTCGGCGAGGTGGTGGGGGTCGGGGGTGGGCGCGGCCTTGATCTCCAGATCGAAGGAGGCATGGAAGGCTAGTTGGTCGAGCATGTGCTCGAGGAAGGAAAGGCCGACCTGGGAGTCACGTTGCCCTGAGCCATCGAGATTGAGACTGATTTCGATGGAAGTTTCCTTCGAGGTGCGTTTGACAGTTGCTTTGCGCTGTGTATCCATTTTTGCCAGAGACCGAGCGAATTATCGCAGGTTACGCGAAAGAGGGCAACTGCTGGAAAGAGGAACCACGGATTACACGGGTTTCACGGATTGTTGGAAGAGAGTGACGAGCGGCCGGTAACCAGTGGCCGGTGGTCAGTGACCGGTGAAGAACTTGGCTATGGTTGTCGCAAGGGGCGCAGGCAAAGGCGGCGGCTGTTTGCGTCAGGAGTCGGCCTGCGCTTGTATACCGGAAGACCGGCACACCAGGAGACTCTCGGACTCATAGGCTGCGGGTGAAGTCAGCCTGCGCCCGTGGGCCGAACTTGTTCTTTTCTCACACGCTGGCACACCTGCACACTCACTCACACTTCCTGGCGGCGGCTTCGAGGGCTTGGGCGTGAGCGGTGAGGCCTTCGACCTGGGCGATGGCAAGGGCGTGGGGGGCAAGTTTGGCGAGGGCTTCCGGGGAGGAGGAGATGAGAGACGAGAACTTGACGAAATCGAGGACGGAGAGGGGTGAGGAGAAGAGGGCGGTGCCGCCAGTGGGAAGGCAGTGGCTGGGACCGGCGAGGTAATCGCCGAAGGCCTCCGGAGTGGACTGGCCGAGGAAGATGGCGCCGGCGTTCTTGACCTTGTCAACGGCCTGGAGGGGCTGGGACAGCGCCAACTGAAGGTGCTCGGGAGCGAAGAGGTTGGCGAACTCGAACGCCTCGTCCAGGTCGCGCACCTTGACCAGGGCGCCGTTCTCGTGCAAAGAGGCGCGGGCGGTCTCCTGCCTGTCCAGCCGCTGGAGGCGCTGGCGCACCTGGTTCTCGACCTCGGCGAGCAGAGGGAGGGAGTCGGAGACGGCAACCGCGGCGGCATCGGGGCTGTGCTCGGCCTGGGAGAGGAGTTCGGCGGCGATGAGGGAGGGGTTGGCGGAGGGGTCGGCGAGAACGAGGATCTCGCTGGGTCCGGCGAGCGAATCTATGCCGACGGCGCCAAAGACCATTTTCTTGGCGAGGGTGACGAAGAGGTTGCCCGGGCCGACGATCTTGTGAACCTGGGGGACGGATTGGGTGCCGAAGGCGAGGGCGGCAACCCCTTGGGCGCCTCCGACGCGGAGAACGCGGTCCAGGCCTATGGTCTTGGCGGCGGCGAGGATGTAGGGATTGACCTGGGCGGTTTCCGGCTGGGGAGGAGACATCACAAGTATGTGGGGGACGCCGGCGACCTGGGCGGGTATGGCGGTCATGAGGAGGCTGGAGGGAAGTGGGGCGGCGCGGCTGGGAACGCAACAGGCGACCCTGCCGAGAGGAGTGACCTTCTGTCCGAGGACAATGCCGTCTTTCTCGTAGGACCAGGAAGAGATGACCTGGCGGCGATGGAAGGCCTCGATACGCTCGGCTGCGATCTTTAACGAGGAGAGGAAGTCCTCGCCGACCTGGGCGTAGGCGTCGTCAATCTCGTGCTGGGATACGAAGAGGGAGCGCTGGGTGATGAGGGGGGAATCGAACTGGCGGGCGAACTTGAGGAGGGCCTCATCTCCACCTGCTCGGACGGCTTCGACTATTTCGGCGACGAGGCGTTCCTCTTGCTGTGCCCGGGGGCTGGCTTTCCTCAGATGGGAGACGACGTCGCGAAGAGGGGTGTGGGATGAGTCAAATCTTTTCATGATGATCGAGGCGCCGGGGAAGTTGCGGCAGCCTGTTCAGCGAGTTGCAGACGAACCTGGGCGCAGTCACATTCTTCTTGCGCCGCAATAACGGGCGGCGTAGTAGGAATTGGAGAGGGGAGTGATCCTGACGCTTCCGCCGGGGGAAGAGGCGTGGATGAACTTGTTATCGCCCATGTAGATACCGACGTGGGAGATGCCGCGCCGGTAGGTGTTCTTGAAGAATAGCACGTCGCCAGGCAGGAGGCTTTCCCTGGATACGGGGGCACCGACAGCCAACATCTCTCTGCCAGACCTGGGAAGCCTCTTGCCAAGATCGGCCATCACCCTGAACACGAAGCCGGAACAATCGAAGCCGGCAGGGGTGCTGCCTCCGAAGCGATAGGGACAGCCGAGGTATTTCTTGGCCGCTTCGAGGATTCCTTTTCCCGGCAGTGACGCCTTGGGGTTCGCTCCGCGAGGGACGTCCCCCTTCGACGAGCTCAGGGCGGGCCCTCTGTTCTGCTGGACAGCGATGGTCTTGCCATCGAGGTTAATGAGCCAATCGGCTACCCAACCCTCGGTGGGAGAATTGAAGCGGACGTAGCACCATTTGCCCATCTTGTTCAGGATTTTTACGGGGGTGCCCTTGTTGGTCTTTCCCTTGATGAGGTCTTCGGTGGAAGGGCCGGCGCGAATGTTAACCGAATTGGCATTGATCCAGCCCCTGCCGACAGCCTTCCAGTGATGGAACTTGGGCAGCGAAAGATACCGGCAGGCCATCCAGCCCTGTTGGCCGGGGTCTGATTGCACCTTGGCCCATCCTGGCTGTTTTGCCAGCAAAGCGACGAGGGCGCCTTTGGAGAGCAAGGCGAGAGACTTGGAGTTAGTGGAGGGGCCGCTGCGGAGGTTGACTCGACTACCGACTACCTCGCGAACCTGGACATCGCAACAGGCCCTGTCCGCAAACGTCCAGCCGCAGACAAGCATGAGCGCGCCGCAGGCCAGGACTACCGTGGACAACCGTCCCCTGGCCGGGGTGTGCCCCCCCCGTTTCTGTGGTTGGAACCACATCAGCGAAAGGAAGAGTAACAAAACAGGTTGGTGGTGTCAAGATTCTGGGGTGTTCTTGGCCAGACGGGGAAGCATGACGGGCAAACCCATGTTTTATCATGCCGGGCGGAGTGGCTCCCAGCGGATCGGAATTGAACGGCCCTACCAGAATACCTTATGCTTCTCGGATGGTTAAGTGGAGAGGGCTAAGAGGATAGGGGGAAGCGAACTGTTGAAGGAAAAGGGCTACTTCTACATTCTGGCCGTGCCACTGGGCGAGGAAGATTTGGCCAGGGCGGAGTTTGAGGCGCTGGTGGGAACTGCCGCCAACGATGGCAGGCTGCCAACTGCCCCGCAGGGGGTTGACGTGAGCAGGGCGGCCTACGTCTCAGTTTGCGCGGAGCACATCGCCTCGGCCGCCGAGCTAGAGGAGCTGTGCTGCCAGGTCAGACAGGAGAACCTAAAGGCGGCTGGCTTTGCCATTCGGGAGAAGAGGATCCCTCACAAGCTGAAGGCGCATCTGAGAGAAGGGGTCATCAGGGTTGCCGACTGCATCGGCGGATACCCTGCCCTCGGGAATCCATCGGTGGAGTTCATCTTGGTGGCCACACCCGCCGGGTGGCATTTTGGAAGGCAGGTTTCTGAGAGCAAGCGCTCCTGGACACGGCACGCTCGGAAATTGCACAGTTGTTCCTCCTCGATATCCTCGCGCATGGCCCGGGCGATGGTGAACCTGGGAGGCCTGCCGGGGCAAAGACTTCTCGATCCGTGCTGTGGGGCAGGGACGATTCTGATAGAGGCTGCCGACATGGGGCTGAAGGCCGTCGGATGCGACATCAATCCCCTCTGGCCGCCACGGGCGGCCGAGAATGCTCGAAAGCACGGCCTTGCGGTTGAGACTTTTGCCGGCGACGCGCGGGAGATTGATGGGCATTTCGACGTGGTGGTGACCAATCTACCCTATGGCCGGAACACGCCCTGGGAGGCTGACCTGGCGCCTCAGATCCTGGCACACATGAGGAGGCTTGCCCCGAGGCTGGTAGTGGTAAGTGGGCAGCCGCTGGAAAGGATTTTGAGGGATGTGGGCTATCAGGAACGCCTTCGCGCGACCGCCAGCAAGGGAAGCCTGGTCAGGTATTTCTACTCCTGCGTTGCACTGCAAAATGGGCCCTGAACCGCTGAGCCAGCCGGACGCCGGGATCTGTTATTCAGAACCGTGCAGCGACTTCTCGCTGTCGCTAGCCGCGGGCGCCACGGAGCGCTGCGGTCACTAGTCTGAGCTTGGTGTCAATACCAAGCCAGGAGGGTTTTCAGGAGGAGCGGCGGCAGGTTGGGGTCCGGGAATGGCTGGTCCCGCGGGAGTTGTGGGGGTTATCGGGCGGGGCAGGGCTGAATACACGGCACGGGCTGGAGTTGGGGCTAGGGCGCTGAAAGTAGTGGGTGAAACAGGAGGGGCAGCCCTCCAAGCGGCCGACTCAGAGTTGCTGTCTCGAAAGACGCCTCCCCAGCCATATCCGCTGGCAGGGTCAAAGAAGGGGACCCTGGGAGCGGGAGGCGCCTTGACGACCTTGACGCGAGGGGAGGTTACCTGTTCTGCGGGGGAGGAGACGCCGAGCATCCGCATGATGGTGAGTTTTGTCTGCCAGTCGGTAGTAGGGCTGTCCAACAGGGCTACAGGACTCTGAGCCGCGCCTCCGGCGGCTGGAGCCGGGGTGGCCGCTGGCGGAACACCCGGTGCAGGTAGGGCTGCTGGCGTGGTGGCGGGGGAGGGTGCCGTTGCTGTCACGGCGGCTGCTGAAGGTGCAGATGACGTTACGGGCCCTGGTTTTGAGGGGGCTGCGGATGATGTTGGGGATGAAGATGGGCTGGGAGCGGTGCCCGAGGGTGCGGGTTCAAACATTGGCGCTTCCTTCCTAAACTGAGAACGCAGGGTCGGTATCAGGAGGAAGAACAGCGCAAGCAGGAATATGACGCCCAGGACGATGGCAAGGGTAATCGTTTTTTTCTGTTTTTGTTTCTCAAAGTCTGTCATGTTGCTACCTCCGTTTCGCCGATGATATTATACCATTCTCCAGGAAAAAGTAAACCCCCGCCTGTTTCGCAGGCGAGCGTGCCGTGGCAGCAGCTTTATGCAAGAAACCAGCCATCCGGGGCGAGGTGGCGTCGGCATGGATGCTATGGGGGTACTTCTGCTGCAGAGAGTGGAATGAGACAATTGCGGACGAGGGATGCCAGGGCTTTGCGCCGTCCCATTGGGAAGGCGGAGGGAGAGGTTTTCCTGGTGGCCTGTCTGATCTCCGTGGCCAGCGGCCTCATCATAATTGGGGTCAACTTGAAGGCGATAGAGATAGGAGGGGGAGTTAAGTTCCTCGGCCTGCTCGGTTTTGTACGGGCCGCGACGTTCATGTTGAGTTCAATTGGTTGGGGGTGGGTGTCGGACCGATTCGGAAGGAGAGAGAGCATAGTCAGGTTCTCTTGCTTCCTCCACCTGGTGGTGGCGGTAATGCTGGTGTGGGCAGGGTCGCTTGGGTTGCTGACGGTGGGTGCGGCGGCGTTTGCGTTTACGGAGGGCATGCTATGGTCTCCCTTTGAGGGCTGGTTGGGGGAGAGGGCGGAGAGGGGCGGAAGAAGACGATGGCTGGGGACATTTAACCTGGGATGGTGTTCCGGATTCGCCCTGGGGGCTGGCGCTGGAGGAGTGGCGAGGGAAATGAATCCAGGGCTGCCATTTTACAGCGCAGCGGCAACATGTTTGTTGGCCTGGGTGGTTGCACTGTTCCTGGAGGCGGTGGGTAAGCGAATCGAGGAGGAAGAGGTAAACCGGGAGGTCGAACAGATTCCAGTAGATCGGCCCATGTGGATGCGCCTGTCGTGGGTGGCTGGGTTTGGGAACGTCTTCTGCCTGTCAAGCGTGCTGAACCTTTTTCCCAAACAAGGAAGGGAACTGCTTTTTTCCGATGGCACGGTGGGTTTCCTAATCGGGCTGATGATCCTGGGGGAACTTGTGGCGTTTGCTTTCACCAGCCTGACAACTTCTTGGCAGCGCAAGATAGCGGTTTTGGCCGGCATACAAGGGCTGACGGTTGGAGGTTTGCTATGGTTGGCAAGATCGGAACAGGCGGCTTCTTTCATAGTCGTCTTTCCCTTGGTGGGCATGACGGTGGGCATAGGTTATTCGTCGAGCCTCTTGTTCTCTATATCGTCGCCGTCGGGCAAGGGGCTGAGGGCTGCAATCCACGAGGGGATGGGGGCACTTGGGGGATTGATTGCGCCACCGCTGGGCGGGATCTTGGCTGCCCTGGCCGGGCGAAAAATGCCGCACTTGATTTCGGGATTGGTCCTGACCGGGTGTATTCTAGTAGAGTTGCAGATGTTGAGAAGAGGCAGAGGAAGGGTTAAGAGAAGTTGAGCGTGGGCCGACTTTTGGTTATCGGAGGGGGTCTGGCCGGGGCGGAGGCCGCCTGGCAGGCGGCGAAGCGCGGGGTCAAGGTGGATTTGTGCGAGATGAGGCCGGGCCAGCAAACGGCCGCTCACAAGACGGATTTGCTCGCCGAACTCGTCTGCAGCAACTCCTTGAAGTCCGATGACCGCACCACGTCGTCCGGACTTTTGAAGGCGGAGATGCGGTTGCTCGACTCGCTCATCCTGCGATGCGCGGATGAGTGCAAGGTGGCCGCCGGGACGGCGCTGGCGGTGGACAGAGAGAGGTTCGCGGGGCTGGTGACCGACGTTCTAATGGGCCAGGCGGGGGTCAGGATACTCAGGGAGGAGGTTGGTGAACTTCCTGACGAGGGGCTAACGATCATCGCCACAGGCCCACTTACTTCGGAGGGGCTGGCGCAATCAATATGCCTGGCCACGGGGAAGAAGAACCTGTTCTTCTACGATGCCCTTTCTCCTATCGTGGCGGCGGATTCGATAGACCGGGGGGTCGCATTTGAGGGGCTCAGGCACGAAGAAGGGGAGGGGTTGTATCTCAACTGCCCGATGAACGAGGGGGAATACAATCGGTTCTGGGAGGAACTGGTGAAGGCAGAGCAGGTGGAACTGCGGCCGTTTGAGAAGGCGGCCTATTTCGAGGGCTGCCTTCCGGTGGAGGAGGTGGCGCGGCGGGGAAGGGACTCGTTGGCCTTTGGGCCGCTGCGGCCGGTTGGGTTGGTGGACCCCGGGACTGGCCGCCAGCCACACGCCGTAGTGCAGCTCAGACCGGAAAACCGGGAAGGGACGATGTTCAATCTGGTCGGTTTCCAGACGGGGCTGAAATGGCCGGAGCAAGAGAGGGTGTTTCGGATGATACCGGGATTGGAGAGGGCAGAGTTCCTGCGCTACGGGATGATCCACCGCAATACCTACATCAATTCTCCCGCCGTTCTGGATCAATACTGCCGACTGAAGGGAAGGGAGAACCTGCTTTTCGCCGGGCAGATAACCGGGGTGGAGGGATACGTGGAATCATGCGGGTCGGGACTCTTGGCGGGGATGAACGCCGCCCGGATCCTGGACGGCAAAGAGCCGCTGGTGCCGCCGGATACGACCCTGCTGGGGGCGCTGCAGAGGCATGTCACCTCCTCCAACCCGGCGACGTTTCAGCCGATGAATGCGATGTTTGGGCTTCTGCCTGACCTGGAGGGCACCTTTCGAAGCAAGGAGGAGAGGAGAAGGGCGCACGGCGAAAGGTCGCTGAAGGCGATGGCCGGCTTCCTGGGGCAGTTGTGAAGCGCCATTTCCGCCGCGGGGCCGTTCATGGTAACATCTTCTCCACGAAAGGGAAGGTGTAATACCTCGGAGCTATCAGTCTGCATCGTTAACTGGAATACTAAGGAAGACCTGGAACGCTGCCTGCGGTCCCTGCGAGCGAACCCACCTGCGCAAGCCGAGTGGGAGATACTGGCAGTGGACAACGCCTCCGCCGACAAGAGCGGGGAAATGGTGAGCCGGAAGTTCCCGGAGGCAGTGCTGATTCAGAATCGGGAGAACCTGGGCTATGCGAGGGCGAACAACCAACTGATTGCGGCGAGCCGAGGGGATTTCCTGCTGTTCTTGAACCCGGACGTGGAGGTGAAGGGGGGCGCGCTGGATTCACTGTTAGGGCTGATAGAGAGTGACGAGGCAATTGGGGCAGTCGCGCCCAGGCTCCTGAATCCTGACGGGAGCGTTCAACCGTCGTGTCGGGAGTTTCCGACCCTTGAGATTCTGTTATACGAGTTTCTCGGCTTGAGCAAGTTCTTCCCCAAGAGCAGGACCTTCGGCAGGTACCGGATGACCTGGTGGGATTACGAGGAGGTGAGGGAGGTGGATCAGCCGATGGCCTCGGCCTTGCTGGTGCGGCGGAGAGCACTCGACCAAGTGGGCAGTTTCGACGAGGCCTTCCCCATCTTTTTCAACGACGTTGACCTCTGCTATCGGTTGCGGCGTGCAGGCTGGCGGATATTCTTCACTCCCGAGGCTGAGATGATCCACAAGTTGGGAGCGAGCACCGTGCATATGAGGAACAAGATCCAGGAGTCGCACCGCAGCCTGGGCCGGTTCTTCGAAAAGCACTACCGCGAGCGATACGGGCCATTGTATTGTGCGGTTTCGCTGGCTTTGATCTGGGCAGGGCAATGGGTTCGCATAGCGGGAGCGTCACTCGTCAAATGGCAAAGCAAGACGAAAGGCAAGAGGTAGCGATGGCGGAATCGCAGCCTCCCTCGCCATCCCCTTCGAATGAAGTCCGAGCCGGGGCGGGCGGCCTGTCGAATGCGCAGTTCTCGGTTCTTTTCACGGTGCTGCGGCTGGTGGCGAACGGGACGATAGGGATCGTGACGGCGCGGGGCCTGGGGGCGTTGGGGAGGGGCATCTTCGCGCTGCTGGTGACCTTCAACAACACTCTGGCGAGTTTGGGCTTGGTCGGCCTTGGGCCGTCAGGGGTTTACCATGCCGGCAAGGACAAATTCCCCGCGCAGGAGACCGTATCCACCGCCCTGACCGCCGCCTTGCTGACGGGAGCCGGCAGCGCCCTTCTGGGCGTGGCCGCCGTCTTTTCTCTCCGCCAGCGGCTGTTCGGGGAGATTCCACTGGTTTGGGTTTTCCTGGTCGTGGCCATGGCGCCGGTCATCATCGCTAGCACGGTGGGGGCCTACCTGCTACTGGGTTTCGGGAGGGTGAAGCCCTTCAACTGGAGTCAGTCGGCCGGGGCTGGGCTGGAATTGGGGCTGCTCGTGGTCTTCTTGTTACTGGGACTACTCAATCCGTGGTCGGCGACATCCATCTGGGCCGCGGCCTTCCTGGGTGCTGCCATCTATACTGTCGTCAAACTACGCCGGTTCGGCCCGCTGCGCCCCGGCTGGCGCCCGGCTCAATTGCGGGAAATGCTGGGTTTCGGGCTTAAATCTTACCTGGGCGACAGCACGCTCCAGATGAACATGCGGTTCGATTTTCTGCTGGTGAAGGTCTTTGCCGGGACCGCCAACCTGGGGTATTACTCCATCTCCGCCCTTATCTCGCAGTTGCCCTGGATATTTCCCCACGGGCTGAGTTACGCCCTATATCCGCGCGTCACCTCGCTTCCCCTCCCGGAGGCGGTCCATCTCACCGAGAAAGGGATGAGGCACGCCTTTTCTCTTTCGCTGCTGACCGGAGTTCTCATTGCCCTGACGGCAAGGTATCTCGTCCCAGTGGTGTTCGGGAGGACTTTCTCCGCCTCGGTGACGGCTTTGCTGGTATTGTTGCCGGGGGCGATCTTCTTTGGATTGACCTGGCTCCAGGCTGCCTTCCTGATTGGGCAATGCGGGAAGCCGTTGAAGGTCGGATATGCCTATCTCTTCACTCTGATGGCAAACATCGCCCTCAACGTGCTGTTGACTCCCAGATATGGCATTCTGGGAGCGGCAGCCGCCTCTTCTCTGGCTCGGCTGGCTGGCTGCGTCTTCCTTCTTCAGATGGTGACAGCCGAGAGCAAGAGCAGTTGGCGGAGTTTCCTCCTGCCGCGGCGGGGGGACATGGCGGACTTGATTGAGGAGATAAGGCAGGTGGCGAGTTTGGTCCTGGGGAAAGGAAGAAACCCCAGGAATTAACCACGGGACTAAGAGGCTTGGGGCTTGGGGCTTGAGGCTTGAGCAAGTGCAACTTCGGGAGATTCTGGTTCAGGCTTTGTCTGGTTACTGATGTAGACTCTGGACTCCAGACTCTTGCTGGCCACCGGCCACTGATCACTTCCCCTGGCTGCTTGATAATTCGTGTAATCCGTGTAATCCGTGG
>Ga0315294_10001220_pt1 | contig 27794 bp, 27 predicted proteins | sample YL17G13_40_MG_FD_203626 | JGI IMG/M metagenome (GOLD analysis project Ga0315294, IMG submission 203626) | Sediment microbial communities from Yellowstone Lake, YNP, Wyoming, USA - YL17G13_40 | ecosystem: Environmental > Aquatic > Freshwater > Lake > Sediment | place: USA: Wyoming | collected... | reverse complement strand
TTTCCACCAAAAAAGACAAGGAGATACGTACCCATGAACAAACAAGTAAGCTCTTTAACAAATCAACAGTCGTATACGCAAGAAGTTTTTTGGACGTGGATAAATGAATCCGTACGCCAGACAGTAGTCGATTTGGCCCAGAAGGCGATGGAACTGATACGAGACAGCCGATTAGAGGCCGGCTGGAATCAGCGTAATGTCGGTCGTCGCGGATACCGCAACGGCTATTATCGTCGCTGGCTGACTACGCCTCACGGAGCGGTAAAGCTGAAGGTGCCTCGATGTCGAGAAGGCCGGCTGGATACCGCCGCGGTCTTCGAGCGTTATCAGAGACGGGTTAAAGACGTTGAGCGTATCCTGCGACATGCTTATTTACTGGGTTGTGCGACCCGGGGACTGTCGCAACTGGCCGAACAGATTTTCGGCGGCTGTCTTAGTCATCAGAGTATCAGCGTGTTAATGCGATGGACCGACGACGCACTCAAAGCGTGGCAAAAACAGCCAATCGAGCCGATATACACCGTTGTTTACATCGACGGGATGCACGTAAACAGGATTGAATCCGACCGAACGGTGATGCTGGTGACAGGAATGCGAGAAGATGGTGTTCTGGAGGTATTGGGTTTTTGTGTTGGTCCCGGCGAAAGCTGTGGTGAGCTGTTGGCGGATTTGCGGCGACGCGGACTTGAGAACGTTAAATTGTTTGTCAGCGATGACTCAAAGGCGATTCGATATGCGCTGGAATGGGTTTATCCTGAGGTTGCCTGGCAAAGCTGCACGTTTCATCGGCTCTCTCGTCTGCGAGTTGACATTGGGACAAATGATTTTCGTGACAAAATGGTCGCTGATGCCTCCTGCATATTCCGCTGCCCGACTCGTGAGGCGGCGATGGACGTGGCTGTGGCGTGGCGTAATCGCTGGCAGATATTGTCGCCCTGGCCGGTGTATCAGTTTATGGAAGGATTGTCTGACAGTTTGAACTTTTACAATTTACCAATGTGGTGGTGGAAACGGGCACGAACCAATAACCCTATGGAAAGGCTGATAAAAACGCTGCGTCAGCGTTTGCGACCTATGGGCTGCTTCCACGATGATTCAGCCATCGAAAGGGCTGTTTTTGGCCAACTCCTTCGCTGGCATAAAATTAAACTTACACATAATACTTGACGCTATCAAATAAGAACTGCCAACTACTTAGAGCATCTAACATAATGAAAAAGACACGGATTGACACTGTTATTGTTAGACACGGATTAACACGGATTTACACTGTTTATAACTAATTTCTCTGTGTCCTTCCTGCCCCTGCACGTCGTAGGCAGGGGTGTGTGCTCTGTGGCTAAAAAACTCTGTGGCTAAACCTCTTTTTGTTAGAGGATTTTAAGAACGACTAACGACTATTCACTAACAACTAACTGCACTTCGTAGCGCAGCGTCGTAGCGAAGCGTAGACCCCCAGCGTCTTGATTCGATTTCGAATCAGCAGGGGGAAGATCCTCGTAGCGTAGCGAAGACCCCGGAAAGTCGTTATCCGGGGCCCAGGCCCCTTGGCTCCGCAGCAGGGGACCCACCTTCGGCGGATTTTAAACTATGAACAACGAACTACAAACTAACTTCAGATTGAAAAGGTATAGCCATATTTCCACCCTTTGCCGCTGGTATCTTCCTCATAGCCCTGCGCCAGCATTCGCCTTTCCCATTGCCGGGCTGCCGGCTCGCAAGTGAATTGCTGCATTACTCTGAAGTCGAGAGGGCTGCTATGTTCCCTCTTTCTTCTTTCCGGCTCATCCGTAAGTCCCGCATACCTCATACACACTCAACCTTTCGTAGCGAAGCGAAGACCCCGGAAAGTCGTTATCCGGGGCCCAGGCCCCTTGTCTCTGCAACAGGGGACCCAATTCCAAATCCCTCATCCAAAACCCCTCATTCAAATCCCTCATTCAAAAACCTCAATGCTTAGAGCAGTCCATAAGTATATACGCATATACTTATATACTTCTGCATCGTTTATCCCCTCGTAGCGCAGCGAAGATACCAGCGCACGCTGGTACCCAGATTAACGATATACGAAATTTTACCCGCCGTAGGCGGGACTAACGACGAATGACTAAATATTAACGACTATCGACCAATTGACTGTCCCTCGCCAATCAACTAAAGTTATCACTATGGCCGCCAAACTACATACAACGAGCCACGGGGCACCCGCTTTTGTGCGAGGTCTCGCCTACGGCGGACGAGTAACGAAAGACGAATTAAAACCCCGTCTCATCGCCTTTGAGGTAACTCGTCGGTGTCGGTATCACTGTAAGCACTGTCGCGCGAACGCCGGGCCTCAGGGCGACTCGGAGCTGACTACCCAGCAGTGCAAAAAGATAATCGCCTCAGTAGCGAAGTTCGCAAAGCCGGTTTTAATAATAACGGGCGGCGAGCCGATGGAAAGGCCCGACATATACGACCTGATTAAATATGCCCGAACCAAAGAGTTGCGGGTCGTGATGGCGACCTGCGGTTATCTCTTAGACGATGACTCGATGGCCAAACTCAAAAAAGCGGGTGTTTCGGCCCTGGCGTTCAGCATCGACGGCTCTTCTGCTGAGACGCACGACCGGTTCAGGCAAAGCGACGGCTCTTTCGACGCGGTGATGAAGGCCGCCGAGGTTGCCCGCAAAGCGAAAATGCCTTTCCAGATAAACACCACCATCAGCAAGCTCAACGCCGGCGAAATCTTAGGCATCGCCGAGCTTGTCAAACGCCTCGGGGCCTCCTGCTTCAATCCCTTTATGCTGGTGCCGACGGGGCGGGCAAAAGAGATTGACGACGCTGTCCTTGACCCCGTACAGTACGAGTATTTGCTTAACGAGCTGTTGCGGATAAAACTTCGCGGCGAAATCGAAGTCCGAGTCACTTGCGGGCCTGCATTTGCCAGAATTTGTGAGCAGGCCAAAGCCAAGGGGCTGACGGCGGAGGGGAAAGGATGCATAGGCGGGAGGGGATTTGGATTTATAAGCTGGAAGGGGGAGGTGCAGACGTGCGGATTTTTGGAGGTCTCGGCGGGGAACCTGGTCGCCAACGGCTTTAACTTCGGCAGGATTTGGCTAAAATCGCAGTTCCTCAATGAGATTCGGGACATCTCGGCCTATGAGGGTAACTGCGGCGAATGCGAATACGTGGGCTTATGCGGGGGCTGCAGGGCGAGGGCAATGGCGATATACGGCGACCATCTGGCGGGAGACCCGGTGTGCGGGTATGGGCCTGCAAAGAGGCGTCGATGAGGAGGGAATTAACCACATTCGAGAAACGGCTGTGCAATGCGCTACAGAACGGCTTGCCGGTGTGTCGGAGGCCTTATGCCGAGGTCGCTAAGCAGCTTGGGGTCGATGAGCAAAAGGTCCTGGAAGGCACACGCCGGCTTGCGAAACGGGGGGTCATCAGGCGAATCGGGGCGGTTATAAACTGGCGGGCAATCGGCAAGGCAAGCACATTAGTTACGGCTTGTGTGCCGGAAAGAAAAATGAAAAAAGTCGTCGAGGCGGTGAATGAACTGGAAGGGGTATCGCATAATTACCTTCGAAAGCATCGTTACAACCTCTGGTGGACGCTGCGGGCGAATTCGCAAAGAGAGATTACGGCGGTTTTGAAAAAACTGTCGAAGCAGTTCAGCGTTGAATTCTATAGTTTGCCTGCCCAGCGGATTTTCAAATTAGACGTGCGTTTCAACGCCCAAAGCGGGGGACGGCGGTTGCTGGGCGTTAGCGGAACTGGACCCCTGCCTAAGGCATGCAGGGGCAGGCAAGCGGAGATGGATGAGGCAGATAGGAGAATATTAGCGGGGTTGCAGGAAGGTTTGGAGGTAGTTGAGAGGCCATACAATTTTCTGTGTAAAGATGATTTGTCGATAAGTGAAGTTTTAACCCGCCTGGCGACAATGTTGGAAAAAGGTGTTATTTATCGAATTGGGGCGGTGGTTAATCATCATAAACTTGGCTTTGTGGCCAATGCGATGTTTGTGTGTAAGGTCGGCGGAGCAAGAGTCATTGAGACAGGGCAAAAGCTGGCAGAACTTAATATCGTCAGCCATTGTTACCAGAGAAAAACATTTGCGGGCTGGCCTTTTAATATCTTTGCGATGATGCATGGAAGAAGCCAGGCGGACATTCGGCGGGTGGTTGACAGATTTGTGCGAGAAGAGAAGATACGCTCGTTTGAAGTTCTTGCGACTGTGGAGAAGCTGAGAAAATAGAAGACGGAGGACGGAGGACAGAGGACGGTTCAAATTGCCGATTGTCGATTGTCGAATGTCGATTTGATTAGCCGCGAAAAAGCACATAGTGCCATAGTCTTTTCGACTAATCAAAAGGACTATGAACTTATTAACCACAAATTCTTTGATTAGCCACAGAGTTCACAGAGACCACAGAGTAATTTGCTCGGCTTGGCGTTCTGCGGCAAGACCTTTTTCCCGAAGTACACTTCTTCAAAAGGCCATTGCCTTGTCCGCGAAGGCCTTAGGCCTTCATTTTGAAGCCGAGCAAATAAAAATGCTGGGGCTGGCCGAAAGAAGGCATTTTTAACCGCGGAGCACGCGGAGACCGCAGAGAATTTCGTAAACCACGGATTTCGCGGATTTTCACGGAGTTTGTCAGCCGGGGAGGCATACTCGATAAGGTCTGTGCTCCAAACGTGGTTTGTGCGCAAGACCTTTATCTCGTCTGCCGGGCGATTCAATCGCCCCGCTGTTACCAGCCGAGCCGGCTGACAATAAAAGGAGTCACGGATTCCATCAAACTAACGGTGGATTTGGGATTGCGGATTTAATTGTGGGTCCCCTGTTCTTGGCCAAAGGAGCAGCACTCGGGGATGACGCAAAGTGTCAATTGCGGATTTAATAAATAGGTCCGTCGACGCAGCGTAAGTATATAAGCATATGCGTATATACTTATGGACTGTTGTTTGGCAGTGATATTGTGCCACGTGAAATATTGTGTTATGTGAAATATGGAGGCGAGTTGTTATGGTTGATGCGGAAAAACTGGCAAGGATATTTAAATTGCTTTCGGTTGAGGCGAGGGTACGTATTGTGCAGGCCCTTAAGCGTCGAGCACTGTGCGTTACTGAGATAACATCGCAACTGGGCATATCGCAGGAGGCAACTTTTCAGCATCTTCGAGTTCTGAAAGATGCGGGCATTGTGAAATTTCAGAAGAGGGGGTTCCATGTTTATTATTCGCTCGATAAACAAAATATGGCTTTCATGTACAAGGCAGTCAGTGCGTTATATGAACCAGGCAAAGCGTAAATAAAGTTTTGTAAAACCATATAAGTATATGCGTATATACTTATGGACTGCTTTAAGAAGTAAGCATTTTTGAGTGAGGGGTTTGGGAATGGGTCCCCTGCTGCAGAGCCAAAGGGGAATACCTCCCGGGGATGATGCTGCGCATCAATTGCGGATTTTTCACCACCGAGAACACGAAGAAACACGAAGATTTTTGACACTGATTTACACAGATTTACACTGTTCACCTGTCCAATTTCTCACGAAGCGTTCTTGACATTTTATTTCCGGTAAACTAAATTGCTGATAAGAACTGTTGCATATTGTTGTGTTGAGAAAGTAGAATTTTAGAAAGTCTTAACAGGAGAAAATTTCATGTCAAAAGAGAAGTCTATGTGTCAATGCTTTATGTGTGACAGAGATTTTCAATGGGGACCACATATATACGAAGGTAGAAGGATTCCCAAATACGATATAGATGTATGTAATACTTGTTATCAGGCGAACTGGGATGGGTGGGCACCACACCTCGAAAAAAAACTCATCAGATACCTGAAAGAGAAGGGCCTGCCCATTCCGGAGCGAAACGCCAAAGGATGGTTGCCTCGTGAATGAAAACATGTCTGCACAGTTGCAGAGGCGAAAAAAAACAGTGCCCAGATATGGTGCACTGCTTGCATGTTCTGTGCTGGTTCTGGCGAACTTGAGACAAGAACGATATAGCAGTGCCCTTTTGGTGCGCCGCAAATCAACAGAGATTATTTGAGAGGAGAAGAAAATGAAAAAAAGCCTTTTAACAATACTAACTATGGGCCTCGCGCTTTTATCGGGATGCGGATCTTTGCCAGTAGTTGGGTCTTTTGAAGAGTTCAATGAAGTTTTTGTGGGCAAAGTGCACTGGAACGGCTTTACCGGCACTTCACGTATAGAGGTGGAAGGACAAAATACTGGTGCTAAAGGCAAGGGAAGCTCGTGGGTGACTTACATACCTCCAACTTTGAGCTGTGAGGGACAGAAAGGCGAGGCGCTGCTTACATTCGACGACAGCAGAGTTGTAAAAGTACAGTGGGTTGGCTTGTCTTGTACATCGGGTTGGGGCACTGGAATTGACCAAGACGGAGACGTATTCACTTTCAAGTTTGGTATGAACAAAAAAGAGACTCAGGCAGAAATAGAGAGACGGTCGAAGGAAAGCAAGAATAAGCCTGCGCTACCACCATCCGGCCATTATAAAGAGTCAGAACGTATTAAAAATAACTTGCTTCACAAATTGTAAGCTGCGCCGCGCTCTTGCTGCTCGGCTTAGGTTGGCGATCAAGACTACCAGATACAAAAGAAACTTCGTCCGCCGAAGGCGGGGATACAACCCCCGAATAAATTCGGGGGCTAAATTTTAAGCACCCCCGGCCAGAGACCGGGGCTATATACGCCACCGGCAAGGCCGGTGGTTTGGGGGTAAACCATTTCGTTGTCGTGCCGACAACGGCTAAACATATCCGATAAACGGCGTCGGCAATAAAACGCTTGTTTTATACAGTTGTATAAAGCGCTTGTATAAAGCGCTTGTTGGGCAAAAGCGCGCAAGTCGAAAACCCTTAGAAACGGACTTTTTCAAAAAATTTATTACTTCCTTTAGCATAAGCACTTAAGCACCCTTTGCACCCCTTTTTGCCATCAGGAAATACCTTAGTTTTCGTCATTTTCGCGCAAGTTCGCGCCATATATAGAGGGACTGTGTGGGTCTCTTCGGGGAAGCATCCCCAACAGATTTATTATTTTCGATTTTCTATTTTTTATTTGTGGGTCCCCGACTGCGGTTCCAAGGAGTCTGGGTCCCCGCTAACGACTCCCGACTACGACATTCGAGGGCAGGCAAGGCCAAGCAATTTATGATTTTCGATTTGATATTTGTTTGAAAAAATTGGTTTTGAGATTTGGGATTTCAAAACAAATGGATCCCCGACTGCGGTTCCTACGAAGCTTGAGTCGAGGACAAGGGAGATGAAATTATGAAGGTTAATTTGACGATTGGGATTCCGGATTGGTTGGACAGGATATGTGCGTGGCCTGTGATGTGGTATCGGCGGCGAAAGTTCGGGTATGACTTTCGCAGGATTGATTTAGGCGAGGGGAAATGGACGATTGTGGACCAGCGGGATTACTACCGATTCGGCCAATACAAATGGAACATCGAAGGAAACAACGGCAAATTCTATGCAATCAGAGGCGCCCAAATCAGCCCGAAGGAGATAAAGTTAGTGCGACTGCACAGGGTGATAATGAGCGCTCCCGAAGGGCTTCTTGTTGACCATAGAAACAACGACGGTCTCGATAACCGCAGGAGCAATCTGCGTCTGGCGACTAAATCACAGAATAATACCAACAGGCCGAAGAGGGCGAATACTTCTTCGCGATATATCGGGGTTTGTTATGATAAGGCGCACAAGTGCTGGTATGCACAAATCGTGCATCAAGGAAAACACAAGTGGTTAGGGACATTCGACAATGAAATTGAGGCGGCCCGAGCTTTTGACCGGGCAGCCATCGAATATCACGGGGAGTTCGCCAGGTTAAACTTCCCATAAACACGGACTTACACGGACTTTTAAGGGGCACGGACTGACACCGACAGGATTTATGATTTCTGATTGCGGGTTTTTTATTTAGAACCTGTGACTCCAGTGCAAGCGGACAAGTCGGTGTCAATCAGTGTTTTAGTCTGTGTTCGTCAGTGTCTGAGATTTTAATCAACCGCGATGACTTCCTTGACCTGTGGGATTTTTTCCCGAAGCAGTCGTTCGATTCCCAATTTGAGGGTCATCTTTGCGCCTGGGCAGCCGGAGCAGGCAGGAAAGGCACAGAGGATTTAAAAAAGAGAGGGCCGGCCCGGGGAGTCGGGCCAGCCCTTTGGTTTTACGGTGATGCGTATCAGGGTTCGATTAGGGGCCCGGAGTGAGCCACCACTTTGCAAACTCGGCAAAATCGATGAAGTTGACTATGCCGTCATTGTTAACATCGAAGTCAGGCGGCTCGTTGGGCTCTGGGCCGGGTTCATTGGTTGTAAGCTCGAATGAGACGTCCCAGGAGATGCCTTCGGGGTTTGGATAGGGCGGCCACTTGATTGGGTAGCCAATCAACCAGGTTGTGCCGACTACCGGTGGCCAGGAATTGGCGCCCTGAATTACGACGGCATCGTCGTTGAAGTAATGCGGTCTTGTCTTCCAGCCCCAATGATAGGGGGGAACACCTGGAGGCCATATTGGTGCGATGCTGAGCCAGTAGATACGCGGCTGCGGATGGCAGGGGTCGGCAAGGTTTGGCTCCTGATAGAACCATTCATCCTGAGAGAGTAGCTGGTTGAACTGGAAGCAGGAATCACAGGGCTCGCCAGGACCACCCTGTTGTCGCGGGTCTTTGTCATAGCCGGCGAAGTTCCAGACGTAGTTGTCGCAGTAGTTTTCCCAGACAAGCGTGCCGGGATGGCTGAAGTCCATCGGAGCCCAGAGGTTCGGGTCCGGGACGTCGGTCCAGATGCCGATATGGAATGCCTGTGGCACTACCGGCGGGAGGTGCGGCTGATTCCAGCCAATGAATGAGCCCCACCAATGGATGTCGGTGATGGGACGGGTATCGTTGCATTCCCAGTCGTCGGCGACAATTGGCCCCATCTCGAAGTCGGACATCTCGTCCCAGCCGAGAATAGTGGGCGGCAGATTTGTGTCAACTATCACCGGCGGCTGATTCCACTTGGGGTAATAGCCCTTGGAGAGGGTTGTTTTGGGCGAGACCATCAGCCAGTGCCAGTAGTTCCACAATCCAGTCATAGGGGAGCCGGGCGCCGGAGCGGGGGTGCCGCCGTTAACCCAGTTGCCGTTTTCATCAACGAGGAGCCACTGGACCTGTTTGATGTTGAAGCCGGGGTTGTTCATATAAGCAGTAGCCACTGGAGTAGCAGCGGCTACGCCGACCTTGGATGTGTCGATAGTTATGGTCGTTGGGGTGTTCCAGATAATTGGTGCGCCGCTGCCTGCCGCGCCGCAGTTCCAGTACCAGGCGCGGATGGGGCCGCCAGGATTTGGCTTGTTTTGCAGGCCGAAGGAGACCTGGGTAATTTGTGCGTTGGTAGCGGGGCTAAACACTGGTGCAGTGACGGTGACAGTGATTATGCAGTTGGAGAGGTCCGGGTCCAACTGATAATCGAATTTCCAGGCGCTCGAGTAGTTACCATCCGGGGGGCTGCCCCAATACATCACGAGTCCTGCGTCGCAGGGGTCGAGAGCACCGCCTCCGCCTCCACCACCGCCACCATAGACGTAGAGTTCGCCGGTGGGCGGATGAGGCGAGCGGAAGGTGGTGGGTGGGTAGGGCGGGCCTTCCTCGCGGTACATTGACCATTGGGACATATATGCGGACCATTCCGTATTCTCCATAGGCAAGATTTTGCCCTCCGTAATGGCGTACTCCCAGTCGTGCTGGGTGTCGAGCCGGAAATACGGTTCGGCGTAGGCCATCTGTGTCAGCAGGAGACAGCCCACAACAAGGCAGATAATGGAGAATTTCATTTTTGCTTTGTTCATAATCCATTCCTCCTAAAAACCAATTTTATTTGACCGTTTTCCAATTCACTTAACAATCCCCCATTGTTGACAGTGTGGCTATAGGGTGTTCGGTTTTTTGGATGTGGGCCCTCCTAAAGCAACAATATTGTTGGGACGAAACAGTATAATTGCAGGGGGATTAAAATATAGTTTTTCCTTTTCCCAAGCAGGCACAACATACCTTTATGGTTGTCACGAGGCATTACCACTCCTCACTAATCAAGGATTGAATTGAATTCTCTATTTATGTCCGGCACAGCAGAAAGTCAAGAGAAAAATGGCCGGTTTTTTGCTGGTGGTTATTTTTTGTAGACTTTTGCGGGGTCGAAGACCTTTTTGGCGATGAAGGTGAGCGTTTTGGCGCCGGGTTTAAGTGCGCGATAGAAGCAGGATTGGTAGCCGGCGTGGCACTGGCCTGAATCGACGGTTACTTTGAGGAGGATGCAGTCCTGGTCGCAGTCGATGAGGATTTGGTCAACCCTCTGGAAATGGCCTGATTGTTCGCCCTTTGTCCACAGTTTCCTGCGAGACCTGCTGTAATAGGTTGCCTGGCCTGTCTTAATGGTCTGGTCGAGGGCTTCACGGTTCATAAAGGCGAACATCAGGACATCACCTGTTTTTGAATCCTGTGCGATGACAGGAATCAGGCCATTGGAGTCGAATTTGGGGGTGAACTTGGTGATTTGTTCGATTGCGTTGTTTTCAGCCACTTTTTGGTTCTCCTGTTGGGTTCAAAACCTTGTCAGAAAGGGTTTTAACCGTTATTATCCTTACAGACAAGTTCTTTTTAAGGTGAAATCGGATAGATGGATGAACAGAAAAAAACCAGGACGAAGAAGATATTTGTTTATCTGCGTATTGGCTTTGTATTAGTCGCGGTGTTAGCGGTGGCAATCTGGGTCAGCCAGAATCGGCGTTATGTGATTCTTGGCCAGAGCTTTGCGAAGATGGGGGTGTGGTTTTTCGGAGGGATTATTTTAACCTTCATAGTAAGCCAGATAATCCTCGCGTCTCGATGGTGGCTGTTGTTAAGGACTCAGAAGGTTTATATAAGTATATGGGCTGCGGTTCGGCTGCACTTTCTCGGCCTTTTTTACAATAATGCTATGCCCGGTTCAGTTGGAGGGGATTTGATTCGGGCGTGGTATGTGACCAAGCACACTCATCACAAGTTCGAGGCGGCATTGAGCGTGTTCGTGGACCGATTTGTCGGACTGGTAAGCTCTTTGACAATGGCGGGATTTTGCTGGTTTGTGCTGCTGCGAGATGTAAAGTTGTCAGAGTCGGAACATCAAAGGGGTAAGATTTTGATATGGGGGGTGATTATTATTGCGGCAGCGGTGATTTTACTTGCGTCTCTGCCGGCGGGCAGGCGGCTGCTGGCGAGGGTATGGGAACAGGTGGTAAGGTTGGCGAAAAAGATTTGGACGGCGGCGGTGGTCTATAGTCGCAGTCCTTTGACGATTTTGGCTGCCTTTGGGCTGACGTTTCTGCTGCAGGGAATAGTTATAACGGGTTTTTGGCTGGTGGGCAGGCGAATCGGAATAGAAGTCAGTGCGAAGTATTATTTTGTATTTTTCCCGCTGACCTGGGGTCTGGGTGCGATACCCGTGAGCGTTGGCGGCGCGGGGGTGGTTGAAGGAGGGCTTGCGGGGCTGTTTAACGTGGTTGCCGGGGTCGCGGCGGAGCAGGCAGTGGCGATAGCGCTGTGCCAGCGGGCGGTGTGGATAGCTGCTGCGTTGCCTGGGGCGTGGATTCACTGGACGGGCAGGCATCTGCCGTCCGCCATCGGCAGAGCCGATGGCGAGACCTCGCCAACAGGCGGGAAGGAGGAAGCCATTGACTACACAGAGGGGGTGAATTAAGCTAATCGGCAAAGGATACGACGATATTGGCGTTATCGTCGGCGAAGACAAAGGAGTGACAGACGAGTATGTCAAAATCGGGGTGGTTTAAGCATTACTTTCTGCGTGGGTTGGCGGTACTGTTGCCGACTGTTCTGACGCTATGGATATTTATATGGGGCTACCATTTCATTAACGACACCATCAGCGTTTATATCAAGCGTGGGATAGTGTATGTGATAAAGCTGGCTGGTGGTTCGGAGGAAGAGCTTGGGAAATTCTGGGTGGACGGCGCGTTGTCAATGGCGGGTTTTCTGATTGCAGTGGGGGTTGTGTGTGCGGTAGGGGCTATTTTGGCGAGTGTGCTGGGCAGGGCGCTTTGGCGGCAGGTTGAGAAGTTCATAATGAATACGCCGTTGCTCAAGCAGGTGTATCCTTACATCAAGCAGGTCACGGACTTTTTCTTCACGCAGGAAGATAGCAAGAAGGTATTTTCGCGTGTGGTGGCGGTGGAGTATCCTCGCAAGGGCGTGTGGTCGGTGGGGCTGGTGACGGGGACGGGACTAAAGAAGATAATTGAAAGTGCGGAGAAGGAGTTTCTCACTGTTTTCATTGCTACGACGCCTTCGCCGTTGACGGGATTCGTGGTGATAGTCCCGAAGGAAGAAGTGTTAGATTTGGATATGACGATAGAGGAGGCATTTCGGTTCCTGGTAAGCGCGGGATTGATAACGCCGGGGTCATCGGGGAAAGTTGAGGTTTCCGGGAAGGTGGGCCCAGACAGCAAGAAGCAGTTGGGAGGGGCTTAGCAAGGTCAGGGGGCAGGCGGAGATTATGCGTGAAATTCGGACGGACTGCTGTATAATGGGTGGCCGGACAAGACGGTTGGTTAATGTATTTTTGAGTGGCGTATAAGAGCAGGAAAGGAGAACTGTTTTGTTATTCACGATAAGCGGCAAACACATTGAGATAACGGAAGCGGTCAAGAGCTATGCGGAAGAAAAGACCTCCAAGCTGCCGAGGTTTTACAACGTCATCAATCAGATAGAGGTGATTATCGACGGCAAAGAGGGCGGCAACCTTGCGGTGGAGATTATCGCCAGGGCGGAGCACAAGAAGGTGTTTGTGGTGAAGGAGAAGGGCAACGACGTTTACGCCTGCATTGACCTGGCGGCGCACCGGCTTGAGCAGCAGCTTAGAAAGACCAAGACCAAGGAGCGGGACATGAAGCGTAAAGGCCGTTGAGAGACGAAGAGACAAACGAGGTTGTTTTTTTCATACTTGGTGAGTTGCGGGTGAGTGTGGGAAGGACATTATGAGATTCGCGGATTTTGTTTGTTTTGAGGCGATAATTCCGGAGCTGCAGGCAAAGGACCGGGAGGGGGTGATAGCGGAGCTTGTCAGTGCGCTGGACAAGGCGGGTCGGCTTGGCAAGGGCAACTGTGAGAAGATAACGCGAGCGGTAATCAAGAGGGAGAACGAGGCGAGCACGGGGATGGGCAAGGGGATAGCAGTTCCACATGTCAAGTACAAGTTAGCGAAGAACGTGGCGGCGGCGGTAGGACAGAGCAGCAAGGGAGTCGATTTTTCGTCGCTGGACAAGCAGCCGGTTTACTCGGTGATACTTTTAATCAGTCCCGCGGACGACCCGGACAAGCACCTGCAGGCAATGGAGAAGATTTTCAAACACCTCCAGCAGGAGAAGTTCCGCAAGTTCCTAAGACAATCGCAGACGGCTGCGCAAATTGAGGATTTACTGAAGGAGGCGGACGTGAATCCGTCCCTGTGATTTTTGCGGGGGCGTGGCGGCGGAGCCGGTTATATGCAGACAGGTGAGACAACACAGAAGGCGGTTTGCGAGATTGAGGTTGAGATAAAAAATGCGGCTGGGCTTCATATGAGGCCAGCGATGCAGTTCGTGGATATTGCCAGTCAGTATCAGGCCTCGATAAGCGTCAGCAACACCCAGACGAGCGTGGACGGCAAGAGCATTATGCAGATGAGCATGCTGGCGGCGACTTGCGGGACGCGGCTGAAGATAAAGGCGGATGGCGTGGATGCGAGAGAGGCGGCTGAGGCGTTGCGAGAGCTTGTGGAGGTGAAGAAGTTCGGGGAGCCGACGCCGGAAGAAAATAGTCGGCAGGTTCAGTGATTTTGGTTGGCAGATGGAGATAAAGAAAGGCGTAGCTGTTTCGCCGGGCATTTCGATAGGTAAATGTTTGGTGATTGACGCGGAGGACTATCGGATACCGAGGCGGTCAATACAGCCGTCGCAGCGTTTTACGGAGACGCAGCGGGTGCGCAACGCCTTCAGAGACGCCATAGAGGAGCTGACGCGGCTGCAGGGGGAGCAGAAAGCGATTGAGGGGCAGAAGATAAGGGACATTTTCGCGGTCCACTTGAGTTTTTTGCGAGACAGGAGTCTGCGAAAAAAGATAACTGATTTGGTTCACGACGAGTCGGTTACGGCCGAGTATTCGGTTTCGAAGACGCTGCGGGACATTGCCTCTCACTTTGCGAAGGAAAAGGACGTTTACATAAGAGAGCGGGCAGCAGATATATTCGACATGGAGCGGAGGGTGTTGAGGCATCTGCTGGGGGGCAAGAGGCAGGATATTCAGGATTTGAGCGAGGAGGCGGTGATTGTTGCGCGAGAGCTAAGCCCGACGCAGACGGCGGGATTCAATAAAGAGTACGTCAAGGGCATAGCCACCGGCTCAGGGGGCAGGACGAGTCATACGGCGATAGTGGCGAGGTCTCTGGGGATACCAGCGGTAGTGGCGCTGGAGGACATTACGGACAGCGTTACGGCGGGCGACACGGTGATTATCGACGGCAATCGCGGGATAGTCATCATAAATCCGGATGATACGACGATTCAGCAGTACCTGGAGTATGCGGTCGAGTTTGCAGAGCTGGAACATCGGCTGGATGCTATACGAGGGAAGCCGGCCGAGACGCGCGACAAGGTGCGGGTGGCGTTATTCGGCAACATCGAGTTCCCGGACGAAGCGGAGCTTGTTTTGCAAAGAGGCGGGGAGGGAATAGGGTTGTACCGGACGGAGTTTTTGTATTTGAACCGCGACACCGAGCCGACGGAGCAGGAGCATTATGAGGCATACGCGCGGACGGTTGGGTTTTTCAAGACGAAGCCGGTGATAATAAGGACGGTGGACCTGGGTGCGGACAAATACACGCAGAGCAGGCGCTATATGCGTGAGCCGAACCCGTTTTTGGGATTGCGCTCGATAAGATTCTGTTTGCAGAACCTTACGATTTTCAAGACGCAGTTGCGAGCCATTATGCGGGCGTCGGTTCTTGGGCAGGTAAAGATAATGTTCCCGCTGATTACGAATCTGCAGGAGCTGATGCAGGCGAAGATGATTTTGGGGGACGTGATGGAGGATTTGGACGAGGAGAAGATACGGTATAACCGGGACATCGAGGTTGGGATTATGGTTGAGACGCCGTCGGCGGCGCTGACTGCGTCGATGCTGGCCAGAGACGTGGATTTCTTCAGCATAGGGACAAATGACCTGACGCAGTACACGCTGGCGGTGGACAGGGGTAACGAGCTTGTTTCGACGTTGTATTCGTCGGTGGACCCTGCGGTGCTTCGGCTCATCAGGACGGTGATTCAGGATGCGCACAAGGCGCAGGTGGATGTGAGCGTATGCGGGGAGATGGCGTCGGAGCCGGAGCATGTGATGCTGCTGCTGGGGCTTGGAGTGCGAAAACTCTCGATTGCGTCGCCGATGATACCGGAGATAAAGCAGATTATTCGCTCGGTGACGATAGTGGAGTGCAACAAGGTTGCGAGGAAGGTTCTGGGTATGAATTCGGAGAGGCAGATTTCGAGTTTTTTGCGTGACGCGGCCAGAAAGATATTGCCCGAGGCGTTTTGAACAAAAGAATTCATCAGATATGGCCGGATGGAGGGGCTGGGTAGCGCCTGATTGTGAGTCAGATGTTGGCAGTGATACGATTCAAGGTTTGGGGCAGTTTGCGATATTTGTCGCACGCGGAGACGATGCGGGTCTTTCAACGTGCCTGTGTCAGAGCAGGTGTAAGGGTGAAGTATAGTCAGGGGTTCAATCCGCATCAGCGGATGTCGTTAGTGCTGCCGCGAAGCGTGGGCGTTGAATCGGATGATGAGATGTTGTGTCTGTGGCTCGATGATGGTGAGGCGGGCTTTGACGTGGAATCACTTAAAGATGAGCTGCCCGAGGGGATTGAGATTGTTTCGGCCCGGATTAGCGCGACGAAGAAAGTTCCTGAGCCGAGTTCGGCGAGATATGTAATAAAAGTAAAGGGCACGGATAAAGGTATCAGCGAAAGGATTGCGGAAATTTTGGCGAGCAAAGAAATTACGGTTGAAAGACAGATGGGGGAGGATTCGAGGATAAAGATGGTTGACGTGAGGCCGTTTTTGGAGTCAATCAGTGTGCAGGGAGGAGACGTTGTTGTTGACTGCAAGGTGAGTCCGGCGGGCACGATACGGGTGGATGAGATTCTGGGTTTGTTGCAGTTGGGGGTGGAGGATTTGGCCCAAGCCGTGAGGCGAACGGGCGTGCAATGGGGCGATTTGAACGGCGGGTGTGAAGTTAAAGCTGTCATTGACAATACTTGATGTGCGAGACACAGACAAATGGCAAGAGAAATGCTTATAAATGTGGCTGAAAGCGAAGAGTGCAGGGTGGCGGTCGTGGAGGACGGAGCCCTTGAGGAGCTGTACGTGGAGCGTGCCAGCTTAATGAGGTACGTCGGCAATATATACAAGGGCAGGGTGGTGAACGTTGAGTCGGCAATACAGGCGGCGTTTGTGGATTTCGGGGTGGGCAAGAACGGATTTCTTCATATAAGCGACCTTCACCCGCGATACTTTGCGGGGCAATCGGCAATAGAAACGGAAGAGATTGGTAAGCGCAGGTCGCTTAGGGAGCGAAGGCCCATCCAGGGATGTCTGCACAAGGGCGACTCAGTAGTTGTTCAGGTTACGAAGGAGGGCATTAATACGAAAGGGCCGACGCTGAGCACGTATCTTGCGCTGCCTGGGAAGTATTTGGTAATGATGCCGTGGATGGAGAAGTCCGGCGTGTCGCACAAAATAGAGGATGAGCAGGAGAGGGAGAGGTTGCGGAAGATTTTTGAGGAGAGCAATCCGCCGAAGGACGTGGGTTTTATAATCAGGACGGCGGCGCAGGGCAGCTCCAAGCGGGACATTCAGAACGACCTGAAGTATCTGAGGCGGCTGTGGACGGCCATTGAAAAGCGGATAGGAAGCGCCAAGGCACCTGCGGAGCTGTATCAGGAGTCGGACCTTGTCATCAGGACTTTGCGGGACATTGTTAACAGCGACATAAGCAGGATAGTGTGTGATTCGGACACTATGGTGCGGCGGATACGGGACTTTCTGTCGATTGCGTCGCCGCGATTAAGACAACGTGTTGTATTCTATGACGGGCAGGAGCCGGTGTTTCACAAATACAAAATTGAGGAGGAGATTGCGAAGGTGCACTCTCGCGCTGTGCCGCTCAAGATCGGGGGGTCGATTGTCATAGAGCAGACAGAGGCGCTGGTGGCGATAGACGTAAACAGCGGGAGGTTCCGCAAGCACCAGGATGCGGAACAAACGGCGTTCAAGACCAATACGGAGGCGGCGGGAGAGATTGCGAGGCAGCTTCGCCTGCGAGACCTGGGCGGGCTGATAATCTGCGATTTCATCGATATGCACAGCGACAGGCACCGCAGGGAGGTCGAAAAGGTGTTCAGGACGGCAATGAAGACGGACCGTGCCCGGTCGAGGGTTCTGCGTATAAGCAGGTTCGGCGTGGTGGAGATGACCCGGCAGAGGATGCGCCAGAGTTTGCAATCGAGCACTTATCTGGCTTGTCCGCACTGCGGGGGAAGCGGCTACGTGAAGAGCCACGAATCGTGCTCGATAGAGCTTATTCGGCTGTTGAATCTGGCCGCTTCCAAAGAGCAAATCAGGAAGGTGGAGCTCTTCGTTTCTCACGAGGTGGCGGATTATCTGCAGAATGAGAAAAGGGCCGCCATAGGGCATATAGAGCAGCTCAATGACAAGCGTGTCATCATTCATTCCTCCGCCGATTACGCCGGCGAGAAATACGAAATGGCCTGCTACAACGACCGCGGCAGCGTCGTGAAATTGTAGCTTATGTTTAGCTCTCAGGCATGCCTGGGGGAGGCATTCCCGTAAAACTTGTCCTCGCGCAGGCAGGGAGCGGAACTCCATTCTATTGCGCGGGCCCCCAAAATCCCCAATCTGCAATCCTTCTTCTGTTTTCGGGTCGCCAACCACCAGCGGGATAAAGAAAATGACATAGAAAGGCCGAAAAGAGTAATAGCACCTGAAATACAGGCAAAGGAACCATATTATGGAAACTCAAACCAAAAACACGACCATTCCTAAATACACAGCCGCGAGAGAAGCAGGCATCGATGACGTGAAAGGCCGGCTGAAATATCAAAGCAGCCCATTCAGACCCAAAGCCACGTTACTCTTAGACGTATTGCCGGCCGAGAGTGTTAAACCCCTGGGGGCGGTGCCGAGCGAATCGCCTGAAGAGTTATTGCAGGAGCTTTTGATGACCACTGAGGCGTCGGCCCAACGAACGCAGTTTTCCAGGAGGAAGTGGCAGTTGACGTCGCTTTTATTGGGGATGCTACTTGCGGCGACTGTGTTGGTAATCGGCTGGCTGTATGTGGAGATGAACGCGATTGGTACGCCGCGAATCCGGCAGCAGGTAGAGAATCAGTCGCTAAAGGAGCAACTGAACGTCGCAAGTGCGCAAATGACGGGATTAAAGGACAAGGTTGATACGCTGCTGAATCGCAACACCGAGCTTGTCAGCGAGAATGCGCAGCTCAAATCGCAAGGCACAACCCCGATTGCAGCAGCATCGCCTGGCGTGGCCAAGTTAGAGCAGAGACCTGCCGTTCAGCAACCCGCGGAAAAAGCATCTCCGGTCGTGAGGCAGACGATTGATACGAGCCGAGTAGAGGCGGTAAAAAAAGGGACGTATCCGAGCGGCACGACTAAGGCCGAGCTTATATCAGTTCTGGGCGAGCCGGACCGCGTTTACAAATCACGCAGCTATGAGCAACTGGTTTACTTTGGCCGAAAGCCCGGCCGCTTCTGGTTTATCGGCAACTGGCTGGTTCAGACCACTGAATAGAACACCGAAAACCCCGGCGCGTCATTGCGGGGGTTAGAGGTTGTATTGTTTTATTTTTCGGTTCAGCGTTTTTCCCTTATGCCTTCGAGACGTGTCGAATCCTTCCCGCCATAGCTTTCGAGCAAAGGCGGGGACCTGATTTCCGAATAAAACACTTGTATAAAGCGCTTGTTTTATACAGTTGTATAAAGCGCTTGTATAAAGCGCCTGTTGGGCAAAAGCGCGCAAGTCGAAAACCCTTAGAAACCGACTTTTTCAAAAAATTTACTAACCCTTATCTCATAAGCACTTAAGCACTTTTTCGCCCCCTTTTTACCATCAGGAAATACCTTAGTTTTCGTCAAAAGCGCGCAAGTTCGCGCCTATTTATAGAGGGACGCGTCCCTCTATAAATAGGCGCGAACCCTCCATAGCCCGTAGGGCGACGGAGGGTCGCTACGAACAACGCACATTGAACATTGAACGAAGGAGGGAAAGAATTATGGCGAGTATTCAAATAAGGGTTCCGGATTGGTTGGACAGGGTTTGCGTATGGCCTTTGATGCTGTATCGGCGATGCAAGTTCGGCTACTCTTTCCGGAGGATTTATCTGGATGAGGGAGAATGGACGATTTTGGATGCGGAAGATTACTACCAATTCGGCAATTTCAAATGGCACCTCCACGACGGAAAAAGAGGTAATTACTATGCTGTTCGTAGTTTCAAGAGCACTTCAGGGATGATAAAGATAGCATACTTGCATAGGGAGATTATGAAACCGCCTCCAGGCCTTCTTGTCGACCATAAAAATTTGAATCCTCTCGATAATCGAAGGACGAACCTGCGCTTGGCGACGCACTTCCAGAATACCTGCAACAGGCAAAAGACCAAATCAAAGACCTCCTCGCGGTTCATCGGAGTTTTTTTTGAGAAAGAGCGCCGCCGATGGGTCGCTCATATCAGGTATCAGGGAAAAAGAACATTCTTAGGCAGATTCGATTCGGAAATCGACGCCGCAAAAGCTTACGATGAAGCAGCGAAAAAGTATCATGGGGAGTTTGCCCGGTTAAATTTCACAGAGGAAGCATGAGGGGGAATTTAGCGTACAGCTCTTCGACAAGCTCAGGGTAAACTTGTAGCTGATAACCGGCACTATATAAGTATATGCGTATATACTTATGGAGTGCTTTAAGAAGAAAGGTATTTGGATAAGGGAACGAAAAACGGAGGACGCGGAGAATTTAGACGTTATCTCCTTATGGCGCTAAGTTTTTTTGACCTGCCGGTTTTGTTTTTGAATCGCCCTGAAAAAAAGGATCCTGACCCCTTTTTCCTCTTATTTATCAGTTATAATATTACTGCACACAATCATTCGGGCAGTTCTTTCAGGAGCAGATTCTTGTTCCTGAGTAAGTCGCCAAGTCATTCTATTACGCCATTTACCATTATCAGAAAAAGATGTTATCCTGCAACGCTTGTCATCTGGATTTTTGACGATGGATGTTTCTTGAATCTCAGCTTCCTCGATAATTCGTGTACACATCTGACCCATATAAGGCATTCCCACAAGATGGTTGCAGATACCATAACCTTTATTACATATTGAACATTTACTCTTAATTACCTTAAATCCTGCGCTAGCAAATACTTGTGGTGGAAAGACAGTTTCTTCAATTGCACATAGGCGGTTATAATAATTTTGCAACGTAAGTCGAGTTTTATGGGCTCGCATAGCAGCCCGTGCGCTTGTCTTTGCATTTACAAGATAATCCCATGCCTTATCAGGGTTATCTCTCTTTAACTCAATCCACATATTGAGTTGTTCTTTAAGGCTAATGGCGGATAGTTGCAATCCAAATATCAGATTAGCGGCATCCTCGTTACCATCTTTAACACACTCCCCTTTTGCCTTTTCGGCCTGTTGCAAAAAAGGTTCAATTTGTCTAACCGCTTCTTCTTGTAATTCGATTGCTCTTGTTACAAAACAAAAGGTTTCGCAATGATCGATTGTAGCATTGAATTGACGTGTTATTTCTACAACAAGATTATTCGACATCTGCTACTTTCTTGACTATCTTTGGTAATTCTTTTAAGCCTTCGACGTTTCCTTTATATTTTACCATTTTGCAACTACCATCTTTGTTTTGACATACAATATCGAGCTTTATCTTTTGTTCTGGCAGACTTATTCCCCGGAATAAGTCTGAAATGTAATTTGCAATAACGCCGATTGAAAGATTGGCCAAGTTTGGGTTTTCTTGTAACGCCAGATAACTTAGAAATATAATAGGGCCAATCCAGTCCTCTGCATGTTCAGAAATTTGTGAAAATGACTCCAAGTCACTTTCCAATTTCGACTCGATTAGATTTGCCTGTCTCCAGAGAATTCTAACTGTTGGCGTTGATATTTCGTGTAACAATTCTGATTTCGATGCAGCTGTTTCAAAATTTCTCGGCAGAATAGCCAGATCAGACGGGATATTACAGTCCAGTGCTTGGGCACGTTGAGATACGCTTACAAACTCGCCTACCTGGATTTCGTTCTTATTCATTTAGCTCTTCACTAACAACATTCCAGTAAAAATTATATCTCTGTTTAATTGCAAACTCAACTAATATTACCCGCTTCGCATAATTTGCGCAAGAAAAAACTTGTGTGTTTTATTCCTCAGCCGAAGGGATTTTTTTCAGACTGCCTCTTGTTCCCAAAAGATATATTAGCTCTTTAAGGATTCCTTGAACCAACCGATGACTGCTGGAATATTTTCCAGGAAATCCCTAACAATCTGCTCCAATGTGACGTATTCTCCTTTTTTTTCGTCAAAGAACTTGCCGTCGTTGATAAGCAACGGTCGTTGTTCTTCTATACGAGAATTGCCCGTACATATTTTTTTGTGGGGAATACTGTATGTTGCTGTTCCTTTGTGTGCCTTGAGCTTAATAGGGCCGTTTATAGATAATGTCTTAAAAATGCTATCTGGTAGAACAAGACCAAATCTGTGAAAATCATGTATTCTGATTTTTTCTATCAATTCATATCGTGGGAAATTACTGAATTGTTCTCGTTCCAATTGTTCGGGTGTAACTCGCAATAACCCTTTGCGTGAAGAGTCGGTTATGATCTCTATGATGCTTTGCGCAGAGTATATAGCTGCCATCAAAAATCGGAATTTTTTATTGGAGATAGTTTCTTTGCTTGCTAGGTCGTAAAACATTTGCAAACGTTCGTAATGCTCATTTACACCCAAGACACGAACATCGGGAAATGGCCATTTATCATCGGTCATAATATTTTCTATCATTGTGATTCAACAGCGACATTTTACGCCAGTTTGTAGGCGATTTGCTCGTCGAGGATGTCAACACAACCAGCGGGTAATTTTTTGAGTTGTTCGAGGTTATCGCCGCAATATATTACCCGCGTATCGACTAATGAGGATGGTTTGCCGGCTGATGGAGTTTTCTTAGAATCGGATGTAGTTTTCTTTGCCATAGGTCATTAGTGTAAGCCCTGCCCAATAATTTGCAAGGGGCAGGCAAGTAACCCATTCAATAAATCCCCCTTCGCAGAAGCTTCGGCGGGACAGGTTGGGGGGCTAAATTTTAAGCGAACCTCACGCGTGGCCCCCCGGCGGAGCCGGGTCTAAATATCAGAAATGGGTCCCCGACAGCCATCCTACGGAGCAGCAATCGAGGATTATAAATTATATTCTTTAATTTTTCGGTAGAGGGTTCTTTCGCCGATTTTGAGTTTCCCGGCGGCCTTTTCGCGGTTGTTTCCAAACTCGGCAAGCGCCTCGATAATGGCCTGCTTTTCGATTTCTTTCAAAGAACCATTATGTTCGGCAGAGGTCATTGCCTGGCCTGCGGTGAGCGAAGTCGAACCGTCGAATCCGCCGGTAAGGCGGGGGACGTGATGAATTTCGGGAGGTAAATCCTGAACGTCCAACTTGTCGCGGTCGGACATAACGACCATAGTTCTGATGACATTCCGAAGCTGGCGGATGTTGCCGGGCCATTCGTAACCGTTGAAGATATTCATTACGGCATCGATAATGCCGGAGACCTTTGAGCCGGTCTCGCCGGCCGCTTCTTTGAGGAAGAAATCGGCAAGCAGCCGGATATCTTCAGGACGTTCCCGCAGCGGGGGAACGGAGATACTGACTCCCTTAATTCTGAAGTACAGGTCTTCGCGGAATTTTTTCTCCTCGACCCATTTGGGAAGGTCGTGGTTGGTTGCGCTGATGATTCGGACATCGACGACGACCGGCTTGTTGCCGCCGACGGGCACAACGACGCCGTCTTCGATGACGCGAAGAAGCTTGGCCTGCATATTGAGGGGCATATCACCGATTTCATCCAGGAAAAGAGTGCCTTTGTCGGCGATTTCAAACAGTCCCTTGCGGTCGCCAGCGGCGCCGGTGAAGGAACCTTTTACGTGGCCGAAAAGTTCGCTTTCGAGAAGCGTTTCGGTAAAACCCGCGCAATTTATGGGCACAAAACGTTTGTTCCAGCGGTTGGAGTTATCGTGGATAGCCCTTGCGAGAAGCTCTTTGCCGGTGCCTGATTCGCCCTGGATGAGGACTGAAATGTTAGTCGGTGCGACTCGACGAAGGACCTCAAAGATTTCGGTCGTCCTGGGATTGTTGCCGCGGACGCCGTCGAACCTGAAAGCTTCGTCGGGGGCGGCACGCCCCTGAGCACTGGTGCGCTTAGAACGAGCCGCCTGGCGGGCGGCCTGCTCGACTAAGGAACGGAGCTGGTCGATATTGATGGGTTTGACTAAGTAATCGTAGGCACCGTGTCTGATTGCGTCTTTGCAGGTATCAATGGTGGCATAAGCGGTTATGAGTATGACTTCGGTAGTCCCAAGTTTTTTGGCTTCCTGAAGAACTGCCAGGCCGTCGATTTCGCCGCCGAGTTTGAGGTCGGTGACGACGACGTCGATATCCTGGTTGCGGATGATTTCGAGGGCGTCCTGACCATTGTAAACGGCGATGGCCTTTGCACAAGATTTCTCGAGGGCTTCCGCCATTCCGTCGGCGTGGTCCCGCTCATCATCCACTACAAGAATAACTCCATCTTTGCTCATAAGGCGGACACCTCGGTTTTCACATCAGCGAGGGGCAGCGTAATTGTGAAGGAGGTTCCTTTGCCCGGCTCGCTGACGACGGAAATGGTTCCGTTATGGGCGTCGATGATTTTTTTCACGGTGGCCAGGCCCAGCCCAGTTCCGTCGGGCCTGGAGGACTGATATGGTTCGAATATGCGGGCGAGCCGGTCTGGGGGGATACCCCTGCCGGTGTCGCTTATCTGTATTTGAGCGAACCCCGGCGCGCCGGGGTCACGAGCGAGGCGGACCATCAGCTCACCGCCGTGACCAATGGCCTGCTGGGCATTGATAAAGAGGTTGAGAATGGCCTGTTTGAGCATACCGGCATCGGCCTGACAAGACAGCGGCTCTTTATGAAGACACTGTCGCATCGTTATCGAGTGTGCGATGGCCTGCGGCATATAAAAATCGAGCATATCGCCGAGGAGGGAGTTCAAGTCGACCGAAGCGAGGCGTGGCTGGGTGCGGTCTGCGTAACGGAGAAAGCTATCGAGGATTTGCTCCAGACGGGTGGTTTCCTTGTCGATGATGCTTAACTTTCTGCGAGCCCTTGAGAGGCGGTGTTCGATATCTCCGGCGGCACCATTCTGCCCGCCCATAGGCGAGGTCTCGCCCGCCTTTGGCGAGGCGGACAATTCCTCATCGACGAGGCGGAGATGGACCTTGATGGTGGAAAGGGGGTTTTTAATCTCGTGTGCGATGACGCCGAGGAGGCGGCCCAGTTCTTCCACCTCGCTGCAGGTGGTCGAATTCATCGGTTTCGATATTGAACTATCAGGCGTTTTTTTCACGGTCTTTTCGGGTTTAAGGTTGAATTTTTCGGGTCTTAAAGCATAATTTTAACCGTATCGGGACGATTCAAGCAACGAAAATCTTAACCACAGATTCCACCCAGCTTCGCTCGCAGAGCTACACAGGGCAGGCAGATTTCACTGACTCATTTGACCACAAAGCCGCAAAGGCACGAAGGGAATTGATTATTGATGATTGAAAATGGGTCCCCTGTTCTTGGCCCCCGGCCAACTGCTTGCCGGGGCAGGCAAGTGAGCAGCACTCCCCCGACCGCAGTTCCTACGAAGCTTGAGTCGAGGACCCCGGCCAAAGACGTGCTGGGGCAAGCAGGCGGGGACGGGGAGGGCAGAGGACGGAATCGCGGATAGCGGGTAGATGGCAGCGTTCAGCGGACAGCGTGTAGCGGGCAGGTCATAAATCCGAAATCCTCCTTCGTCCAGACTTCGGAGGACAGGTCCTAAACCCTACATCCGCCTACGGCGGACCCCTGCCTACTGCTTGCAGGGGCAGGCAAGTCCGAAACAAATTCAAAGCACCAAAAATAACAAATTCAAAACAATAGGGATTCGCTTCGCGATGTATTCTAAATTCGAGAGAGTTGCCGTTTGATACAAAGTTACGTTAGAGGGCTTCTTGCTAAGGAACCACTGGAACGCCCACAATCAACCTCGCGGCGTTGCCGGTAAGTCCTGAGACCATTGCCTGCGCTAATGCAATCCCGTTAGGGATGGCCAAGTCCTTCTGTTCTTGGAAATCTTGCCATTTTAAAAATCCTTTCAAAAAAAAGTCCCGATTTATCGGGATTCCTTTTTCCCCGGTATGGTGTCCCCAGATTTCCTCTATTTTAAAAAATCCACAAAGAAGGCCCGCGAGTTCTCTCACATCCCTTCTTAACTTTTAAAGGCCGCCGTCTCGCTACTCGAAACTAACGCTGGTCGTGAGGAACAGTGACCATTGCGCTTCTGGTGGTAACATTTCCGGAATCATCGACTGCTTTATATGTAATAGTGTAAAGTCTACCAGGGCCACTTCCAGCACGCTCAGCCCGGAGGTAGATTGAACCGTCAGAGCCAACCTGAATGTCGTTAGTTGTGCGTCCATCACCTAAACTGTCATCGTAGGTTGGGTCGTAGCTATTTGTTGCGTCTCCCTCATTCATTATGATTTTAACCAGCGATACATGAGGGGACTCGTCGCAGTTGTCATTTACAGTCCAGGTTGGGATAATTTGCACCATCTTATGATTTGGCGGCCACAGAACATTAGGCGTGACTGAAAGCATAAAATCTGGCGGCGTGGTGTCCTGAACAACGATGGTCGCATCATCGTGGTCGGTTTCCCCAAAACTATCAGTTACCACCAGAGTAATAGTGTGGCTGCCCAGCGGGAATGTATAGTTTAGAATCTCGCCGCTGCCGAGTAAAATATCTCCCTCATACCAATCAAAAGAGACTATATCATCATTAGTGCCCGGCGTAGAATCTGGGTCCGTTGAGCCGGAACCATCTAAGGTAACCTCTGTTCCCTCATAGCTTTCACCCTCAACAGTCTGGTCAGGGCCGGCATCTGCATCCGGCGGCTGATTCAGGGAAACAATTGAAACGATTCCATTGGTTCTTGTCTCTTCAGGAACGCTGGGAAAGTAAATAGTAGCGAAGTTGATTATTTCTGTGCCTTCTGCGGCATCATCTCTTACGTTTACGCTAAATGCTGAATAGCCGCCTCTGCCGGGGCCGACTTCACCCGCAAACCAGGTTATAGTTCGCGTTGCAGGATTGTATTTCCCCGGCGGCGCTATCTCCGAGCCGGTATTGACATCAATAATCGGCCCAATCTCCAAATTTGAGTCATCCAAATCTTTGGATAACGTGTCGGTGAAATAAACCCCATAAGCAATCCCCTCGCCTTCATTTTCGTATTCAACCCTGTAATTCAACTTTTGCCCCGGTAGGATGTTACCTTCGGGGCCGTATTTGACACTCGGGTCACGGGCAACCGCAACAGTGCTTGCAAATTCACTTACATTGTCAGGCACGGGCGGTTGAGCCCAATCCAATTGTCCAAGAACCAACAGTTCTTTAAGATGGTTGTCCATATCGCCATGGGGTACGCCATTCCAGAGATTAGGAGCCTCCAGAGCACCCACAGAATGAAGGAAGTTACCAGTCTCTCTGTCTCGCCCGACGTATAGACTATCCTCCACCGGCTCTCCATACGCATCGTAGAATACCGGAGATAGTGGTGATTCCAGAGTGAGAGTCCAACCCGTGTCTACGTTCTGAATGTATGTCTCCCAAGACTCAATACCATCAACAAGTACTCTTCGCTGGCTAATGTGGAAGCAGTAATCAGCATCAGACTGGTACACGATTATCCGTTTTACCCCTGCCACATGGCCGTTGATTATGTTCTCCAATTCCTGTTGGGATATCAATTGAGGAGACACTAGGACAACCGTGTCTACGGTTATCCTTTGTTCCTGTATTAGCGAGATCAATGTGCGTGTTCCAGCGCTATGTGAGATAGCAACATCATAGTGCGCCTTTCCCCAGTCCCATGTTAAGCCGTTCTTACCGGTAGGAATACGCAAATACGCATTGTAAGCCTCCTCTAGTGCGTCCCTAGTTTGAAATGGGTGGTGCTGAAAGTCAAGAACGGTGTCCTTGTAGGTCAAGGTGTACCGAGCACCGAATTCCCTGGCAAGGTCAGCCTTTTCAGGAAGGTCCTTGTCGGTCCAGCCAAGGCCAGGAAGGTAAACGTTCGTAAATTTCTTTGTTTGTGCAACATAGGTAGGATCCTCTATCAACGTTCCCCACGGCAAGCCCCATGGAACATAGGCTTGAACACTCAGCAGACCGGTCGTCTTAGCTGGAATGCTGACTAAGTAGAAACGCATAAACATTTCAGGCTGCCTTTCTGTTTAAGTCGTCATGGTCAAAGATGAAGCCCATTTTATTTCGATGACCATTGACTCGGCTGACCCCGCGACAG
>Ga0315294_10001219_pt1 | contig 27795 bp, 23 predicted proteins | sample YL17G13_40_MG_FD_203626 | JGI IMG/M metagenome (GOLD analysis project Ga0315294, IMG submission 203626) | Sediment microbial communities from Yellowstone Lake, YNP, Wyoming, USA - YL17G13_40 | ecosystem: Environmental > Aquatic > Freshwater > Lake > Sediment | place: USA: Wyoming | collected... | reverse complement strand
CCTCCTCCATTGCCGAGATCGCGACGCAGAGAACGACCACGGGCAGCGATGCGAGTGCGTCCTCCCCCACCCTGCGGACGCCGGGCGGCACCGGTCGAGCGGGATCGCGGGAGAAGGCCTGCACCTCAAGGGAGTGGGAGAGCAGCCCGGCCCAGAAGGAGCCGAACCGGCCCAGCCCGTAGACGCCAACTGTCATGGATTCATCCTATCCCGGATGCCCTTGACAGTCCAATACTGGTGTGATACGCCAAACAAGATGAGCATATAGAATCGCACAGACAAAGGAATTCAGAATGGAGGTACACATGAAGGTCAGACTTTTCCTGCGTCTCATTGGAATAATCGTCATCGTCGGCCTGATCCTCTGTTGCCCAAACCCTGCCAACGACGGCGATGGCGACCAGTACGATCCCGCCCTGTCAGAGCAGCTCACCAACGAGGGCATCGCTCTCATGAAGGCCCACGACTGGGATGGCGCCCTCAGCAAGTTCAGCGAGGCCGTGCTGAAGAACCCCGCAAACGGAAGGGCCGTCATCGGGTACTCCGCCCTCAATATCGCGAGCATCATCTCCGACCCGAACGTCGTCACCCTCGCGAGGGACAAGCTGGGGCTCGCCGACTATCCCTCCACCATGGCCACGATTCTCGAGCCGGACTCCTGGATGGTCCAGCTGCAGTCGCCCTACGGCGGTCTCATGCCGAGGATCACGGGGGAGGCAGCCTTCGACGGCAAGGTCGCCGGTTCGACCGAGGACGACATCATCGATCCCAATGAGCGGATGCTCGCCTTTGCGGGTTACTTCATGACCCACAACACCGGGTTCACAAATCTCGTGAACACGGTCAGCAGCGCGCTGGGAGCGAGGCTCGATGCAGCCATCGCGGCCATCAAGGCGGCTCCCGACGACATGAAGTTCACCCTCACGTGGGACATGTTCTTCGATGTCCAGCCCACGGCCGAGTCCGGCAATTGGCCTTACAAGAACAGCGCGCCCATGGAGATCGCGATCGGGAAAGCCGAGATCCTGGCCATCGCCGCGGGAATGGAAGCCGTGAAGGGCCTGACCTACCTCGCACAGGTCTACAACCTCAGCCTGCCCCTCGGCGACTACTGGACGGCGTTCAATCCAGTCGACGGAACCATGACAAATCCGGATGACTCCAAAAAGCCATTCGTCACCTTCCTCAGGTTGAACATCGACGCGGCAGCCAAGCTGGCGAGCGCGAAGAACTCCTACACTGGCGCGATAGCCGACCTGAAGACAGCCATCGACGCTGTGAGGGCCAACCGTGCGGGATTTTTCCTGTCCACCGATCCCCTCGCGGGCACCTTCCCTGATATGAACAGTTGGCTTAGTTTTGAAAGGATCCTGCGCACGGGTAAAAAGTTCGCAACCGTGGTCGACGACTCCATTGACACGAAGAACTGCGCATACCTCCCGATCAGCTTCCCGTCCGACTTCGACCCTGACACCGACTGGCCTACCGGGATTGTGCAGAACAGTTCCATCGGCATCAACTTCGGCACGTATTTCGACACGCCGATGAACCTGTTCACGACGCTCATCGAGCTCGAAGCCAACGGAGAGCCCGTCTACCAGCGCTTCGCGTCGGGGGACTTCACCCCGGTCACGCCGGCCTACATGAACGCCTTCGCGAATTACTTCAAGGACAATGCGGCTGGCTTCCAGATCCGGGTCCCCGATATCACACTCGGCGGGGTCGTGCCAATCGCAAATCTTCCTGTCGACGATCCGGCGACACGGTATGAGTTCTTTATGAACTGGAACGACACTGTGGTAAACGACGGGAAGTGGACCGCGGGGGAATCGATCTACTCTGCTTCTTTCAAATCCCAGCTCGAGGGCTTCATACAGATCCCCCTCAATGCCGCGTACGGAGGAGACCCCGAGACCTACTACTCGACCCAGGGCGATGTCCCCGATGGCCTGCTCGACGCGTACCTCACCCTTGGAAACCAGACCGCTCCGTATCGCACTGCGCTGAGGGCTGCCCTGAACTCCTCCGGGTGGTTGAACCGCTGGACCGCGATGCTCTTCTACTTGAAGGGCACGTCGTTGTTCTGCCCGTTCACCCCCGCGTTCATCGCATGGAACTCATTCGCGCCAGCAGGCACCCCCGGCACTGACCCTTCGGGCCTCTCCATGACGAGCAAGGGCTCCGTTTGGTGGTACGGTGCGGCGATGCTGCACGAGATGCTGGATCTTACCCCGTAGCGGGGAGACGAGTCTTGTCTTGAAAGGGCCGGCATAACGCCGGCCCTTCTCGTCAGAACTTCCACGTGGCTGCAAGTGAGGCGAGGTGGTTGTCCGAGAACTGCCCGAGCTCGGTGTCGGCGCTGCCGATGAAAAACGGCGCGAGGAGCTGGAAGGAGAGCTCGCTCGACGGAGCGAAGGTGAGGTCGGCGAGGAGCGCGAGGCTGCGGTCCGCGAGCGACCAGACCGCGCCCGCTCCTGCGAGGAACCTGTCCTCCCAAAGTCGGAGGAATGCCCTGCCGTACAGCAGCGACGAGAGCAGGGGCGTCATGACCGCCTCGGGAGGAGAGACGATCCAGCAGCCCTTCCACTCCGCATCCAGCGACAGCCGTGGAGCCTCAAAATCGTAGCCGGCGCCGAATGAGTACTCGAGGCACGGAGAGGAGCCGAGCACGGAGCTGAAGTTCGCCTCCGAGAGCCTCCTCGTGAGGAAGACCTTCGAAAGGGTGTACGAGCAGTCGACCCAGATCCGAAGACCCGAGATCCCCAGGGTCGCATCCAGGCCGAAGGAGTCGATCGTGCGGTCAACAGGGGTGAGAATGATGTCATAGCCCTGGAACAGGCCGTGGGGGAAATCGAAGCGCGCCGAGAAAAGCGGCGCGCAATCCGCGCCGTGGTAGTACAGGAGCGCAAGGTCGAGGATCGGCAGCGTGAGGCCAAGCTCCGCGCAGACGCTCATCAGGCCGGGGGTTGCAGGCATCTGCTTCGCAGCTTCGATGAGAATGTGCTCGAGCACGAGGTCCTGCTCGATAGGGAAGCCGATGTGGATGCTGGGCGGAAAACCCTTCCGGGGGAACCAGGGAGAGCTTGAGTCGGGGAGCGCGGCTTCGCGCCGGAAAGGCGCAAGGGTGAGAACCGCCGCGAGGTCTCCCCAGAACATCCGGGCCTGCACGATGTCCGAAGGCAGGAAGGCGTCCTGAATCCTGCCCTGGAGCAGAGCTTCCAGGCCGAGGGGGCTGAAGTAGTTGGTTGGAGACAGGAAAGGTGCTGCCCCTGGCCGGTACTGGCTCCTCCCCACCACGATTTTCAGGAAATCCGCGGGCTCGACTGTCAGCTCGAAGACATCGACGGAAAGGTTCAAGGAGCCCGTGCCCGTCTTGCAGTCCAGCGTGCCCTGGAAGAAGAACTCGAAGAGGGGGTTTCCGACGCGAAGGGACGGGCTGAGCCCGAGCAGGCCTGAGAGCACCGATGCCGCGGGCGCGGCGGGATCGATCATGGCCTGCAGCCGGGCCTGCGAGCTCCCGCCGATCGTGAGCTCTCCCCACAGGGGTCCGAGAGCGAGCACGAAGAACAGCAGGAGCGCGCAGCGGCGGATCATCACAGGTTCCCCTTGTTGAAGGTCTTCTCGGGCAGAACGGTGGTCGTATCGAGCTCTCGAACCCTCAAGAGGGTTTCTGTTCCCCCGCGCAGGTCCCTCATGACCGACAGCGAAGGGAACGGCACGCCGTCGGCGAGCCTCGTTTCAAGCAGCCGGTACTGCCTGATCAGCCCGGACCGCTCGTCGAGGAAGTCGATGCCCTGCAGCCCGCTGCCGCGCATCTGCACGTACATCACTTTCCGTTCGTACTGCGTGCGGAACTTCGGTTTCAGCTCCACGGCATGGCAGGAGACCGAGTCGATCTCGGCATCGGCGAGGAGGGTCGCCTCGAACTCGTCGACGTCCGTTTCAGTGAGATCCTCCACCGTGAAATCGGAGTCGAAAACCCTCTCGGTCCCGTTCGACCGGGACAGCTTCCGCACCCCCTGCGACGTGCGCAGCCAGGAGCTCGCTTCCCCGCTCGCGCTGCGATGCGTCAGAAACTTCATCTGGCTGAGGAAGGCGGGGGAGACCATGTGGATGAGGACCCGCGCCTCGCCCCTGTCGCGCGCGATGAAAACCTCCAGCCCCCTCTCTCGCGCGCCGGTCTTCCCCTTCAATTCCATCGTGATCTTCGCCGAGACGTTGCGGGCATCGCCGAAGAGCGAGGTGCGGAGCACGATTTGCTCTGCTGTCTGCGGGAAGGCGGTCGCGGCTGCGCACAGACCCAGAACAGCTGCCAGGGCGCAAAGCTTACCCGTCATGAGCCGGTTCCTCGCAGGCGCCTGATGCACCCGGGCACGACCACGATGGTGACCGCGGTGCAGCACAGAAACGTGAAGCCGGCCAGAAGGGAGGTCTGAACAAACGCGGCATACCGTGAGAACAGAAGCGCGAGGAGGGCGAGCACGATGATGAGGGTGGTCTGGATGATCGCCGAGCCGCTCATCTGCATTGTCTCCTCGAGCGCCTGCTCGGTTGCTGAGTGCGCCCGCCTGGCGCGGTAGAAAGTGATCAGGCAGAGCACGTCGTCCACCCCCACCCCCATCACAGCCGCGATGCTCATCGTGGTGACCGAGCTCAGCGGGACCTGGACCCATCCCATGACTCCCAGGTAGACGACGACGCCGCACGCCGATGGCAGCATGGCGATCAGCGGCCACCGCCAGGACCTGAAGTACAGCGCGGCGTAGAAATAGAGGAGGAAAAAGTAGATGGCGACTCCCGACAGCTGGCCGCGAATCATGTACGCGAGCCGCCTCAGGCTGACCACGGGTTCTCCCAGAATCGCGTACTGTGCGTCAGGAAGGCGCTGCCGCACCGATTGCCCGATTCCCGCGATCAGCGACGAGAGCGCTCGCGCGGCTTCGGCGGGAGAGCTTCTGTACTCGCCGAATCGAACCACGAGCTTCGCGCGCCGGTACGGGCGGTCGACCAGGAAGCCCATGCCCCACCCCGACGTTCCGTACGAGAGCAGCTCGAGGGATTCGCCGATCGCGGATTCGCTAGAGGGAGCCGCGGGATCGCCGTTTCCCGCGAGCCGCCCGTGCACCCACTCGACGAACTGCGTGTACGACACAACATGGGAGACGGAACGGAACCCGGCGAGGTCCCGCTGCAGGCCGCGCATTCCCTCGAATACCGAAGGATCCACCAGTCCGTTTTCCCTTCCCGTATCGACGATGAGCTCGAGCTCGTTCACGCCCCCATACCTGTCGGAGAAGTACTCGATTGTCCGGGCCAGCGCCGTCCTCCTGCTGAGGTACCTCTCCGGACGATACTCGTTGTGGATGAACGCCACGCCGACAAGCAGCGCGAGCATGGCGGCAGCGAATGCGTAGGGCACGAGACGGCTGAGCGACAGCCGAGCGATGGATGAGGCGCCGCGAAGCCCCGGCAGCCGGGGAATCCGCACGCTGGCGAAGAGGACGGGCAGGAGGAACAGCGACGACGCCACGGCGAGCGCGATGCCGACCATCAACATCGCTCCCATGACGCGTATTTCACGGAGCGGCGAACCGAGCAGGGAAAGGAAGCCGAGGATCGTCGTGAAACCCGCGGCGAGGATGACGGGGCTGATATCGGACAGGGCCGTCCCCACGGCCGGATTCCTGCCGAGGGCCAGGTAGCGGAAGAGGTGGATGCCGTACGTCGTGGACAGGGCGAGGATGATGAGGGGGATGCAGATGGTCTGGGTGCTCAGCCGAAGGCCCAGGGGGGGGAAGAGCCCCAGCGTCCACACCGACGGCAGCAGGGTCGTCACCCAGAGGATCGCTCCCACGAGGAGGGAGCGGGTCAGGGCGATCTCGAAGACGAGGATGATGGCCATGGCGATCGAGCCGAGCAGGACGAGGTCGGGGACGAGCGTCCTCTCGACATAGGATGCAAAGGACCCCTTGCCGAGCACGCGGACCTCGCGGTCGGCGCCTTGCGCGCAGATGCTCTCGATCCGCGGAACGAGGGATTTTGAGCTCGTCCTGCTGTCGGCAAAAACGTAGATGCTGAAAGCGCTCGCATCTCGAGAGATGAGGAACTCCTGGAAGATCGGCGTTCCTTGCAGCGTGCTCACCAGCGCGCGCGTTTCCTGCTCGCTCGACCCGGCGCGAAACAGCTTCTGGAAGCCGATCTCGTCAGCCGACACGCGCAGATCCGCGACGGTGGCGGCCGAAACGACCTGCCCCACCCCCTGCAGCCTCCGCAGCTCATCCGAAAGGCTGGCGACGCGCGAGAGCGCGGCGGCGGAATCTCCGTCCACGATGCCGACGGACACGATGGTGAAATCGTTGGGAAGGAAGTGCTCGGCGTCCAGGCGCGCATCGCGCACGTAGGGGTCGCGCGCAGGCATCTCCTGGGAGACATCTCCGCTCACGACCAGTCGAGACAGAGAATAGGCGGAGGCGATGGTGGCCAGGATGAAGGGCAGAAAAAGCCATCGGCCGAACCGCCGGTATGCGAGCGCCGGTATGCGCGACAATTCGTTTATTTTCATTGCGCGGAAGAATTTCCTGCGCATCACTGTAGCATCGCTCGAGCGCCGGATCAAGCTCGGCACGGGCCGCCGCAGGCGCGCCCGTGCCGGATTGAAGTTTCCGCGCAGATCGTTATACTGTGCGGGAAATCCAGCCACCCGAAATATCCGGAAAGGAGTCGATATATGAACTTCATCGAAGAGATGCGCAAGAAGGCCAAGACAGCCCCCGGCAGGCTCGTTCTGCCCGAAGGCTACGAGCCGCGTACGCTCAAGGCGGGCCGGATCATCCTCGACGAGGGATTCGCTCGCGAGGTGACGCTCCTTGGTTCGGTCGCGCAGATCGAGGCGGAAGCGAAGAAGCAGGGCGTGAATCTGAAGGGCCTCGTCGTCGAGGAGCCCGCGGCCTCGCCGCTGAGGAGCGAGTACGTGCAGGCCTACTACGAGCTTCGCAAGCACAAGGGCGTTTCCCTCCCCGACGCCGCGAAGACCTTCATGGGCGACACCCAGCACTGGGGCGCGATGATGATGGTCAAAGGCAGGGCCGATGCGATGGTCTCGGGAGCCGACAGCGAAACGGCGAAGGTTCTGCGCGCCGCCCTCACGATCATCCGCACGAGCCCCGGCATCAAGACCGCCTCCTCCTGCTTCGTCATGTACCTGCCGGGCAGCAAGTGGGGCGTCGATGGACACATGATCTTCGCCGACTGCGCCGTCATCCCCGACCCGACCTCCGAGCAGCTCGCGGACATTGCCGTCTCCTCGGCCGAGTCCTGCCGCACGTTCCTCAGGGCCCAGCCGACTGTGGCGATGCTCTCGTTCTCCACCAAGGGCAGCGCGACGCACCCCCTCGTGGACAAGGTCTCCTCCGCCGTTGCGATGGTGAAGCAGAAGGCGCCGGGACTCCTCGTGGACGGCGAGATGCAGGCTGACGCCGCCCTCATTGCATCGGTTGCTGCAAAGAAGGCCCCGGGATCTCCTGTCGGGGGCAAGGCGAACACTCTCATATTCCCGGACCTGCAGAGCGGCAACATCAGCTACAAGCTCGTGCAGCGCCTGGCGGGCGCCGAGGCGTACGGACCGTTCCTGCAGGGCTTCGCCAAACCCGTGAGCGACCTGTCCCGGGGCTGCTCGGTGGACGACGTCGTGAACACCTCGGTCGTCACCCTGGTTCAGGCAATGGGGAAATAGCCGCGCATATTCTTGCAGCTCGTGCAAGAAAATGCTTGATCTTTCCCGCCGCCCGATCTATCATCTCGACCCATGAGAGTGGTGATCATCGGCTACGGAAGCATGGGCCGCGAGGTGGAGAAGGTCCTCCTTCAGCGCGGCCATTCTGTGGCGGGGCGCGTGGACCCCGCGCAGCCCGGCGCTGACGCGCCTGCCCTGGGCGAGGACATCGCAAGGGCCGCTGACATGGCGATCGAGTTCTCGCACGCTGACGCGGTGCTGGGCAATGCGGGGCTGTACGCCCGCTTCGGGCTGAGCGCGGTCTGCGGCACCACTGGATGGTTCGGGAAGCTGGATGAGCTGAGGGCGCTCCTCTCCACGGCGCCTGTGGGCTACCTGTACGGCAGCAATTTCTCGGTCGGCGCCCACCTCTTCTTTGCCCTGGTCGCCGCTGCCTCGGAGCTGGCCAACTCATGCCCCGAGTACGACATGCTGGGCTACGAGATCCACCACAAGAGGAAGAAGGATTCGCCGTCGGGGACGGCGCTCGCGCTGGCGAAAATCATCACGGCAAAAAACGCGCGCAAGACGAAGCTCGTCACCGACAAGCTGGACAGGGCTCCCGCGCCCGAGGAGCTTCACTTCGCCTCCGTGCGAGGCGGCGAGGTGCCCGGCGTGCACACGGTGCTTCTCGACTCGACCTTCGACACGATCGAGATGACGCACTCAGCGCGCAGCAGGGGCGGGTTCGCCCTCGGCTCCGTGCGGGCCGCCGAATGGCTTGCCGGCAAGCGGGGGATCCACGATGTGAACGATTTTATCCAGGACATACTCGGGGGGAGGAAGGCATGAAGCTGGAAGGGGTCTACACGGCTCTGGTCACGCCGTTCGGACAGGATGGCGGCGTCGACGAGAAGGCGCTGCGACGCCTTGTGGATTTCCAGATCGAGGGCGGGGTGCAGGGCCTCGTGCCCGTCGGCACCACGGGCGAGAGCCCCACGCTGGACGGCGAGGAGTGCAAGCAGGTGATCCGCATCGTGGTGGAGCAGGCGCGAGGACGGGTGCCCGTGATCGCCGGCGCCGGGTCCAACTGCACCAGCGAGGCCATCGAGTACACGCGCGACGCAAAGGCGGTCGGGGTCGACGCGACACTCCAGGTCGGCCCCTACTACAACAAGCCCACCTCCCAGGGATTCCTCCTGCACTTCCGCGCCATCGCGGACGCGGTGGACCTCCCCCTCGTCGTGTACAACATCGCCGGGCGCACCGGCAAGAACATCGACAACCCGACCATGCTCGAGCTCGCGGCGCACAGGAACATCGTGGCCGTGAAGGAGGCGAGCGGGGACATCAACCAGATGATGGACCTGATCGCGAAAAAGCCGGCAGGCTTCACCGTGCTCTCGGGCGACGACAACCTCGTCTTCCCCCTGATGGCGCTCGGCGGCAAGGGCGTGATATCCGTGGCGAGCAACATCGTCCCCGACAGGATGGCGGCGCTGGTCAAGGCCGCGCTGAAGGGCGAATGGGAGACGGCGCGGAAGATGCACTACGAGATGCTGCCGCTGTTCCGGGCGATCTTCATCGAGACCAACCCGATTCCCATCAAGGCGGCACTCGCAATGAAGGGCATGTGCGCGGAAACCTACCGGCTGCCGATGTGCCCGATGGCGCCTAAGAACAGGGACGCCCTCGCCGCGACGCTCAGGGAGATGAAGGTCCTTTAGGCCTCGCGCGCGACTCTTTGCGCGAGGCGCACGAACGTTTGGGGGGGGATTTCCTCCGCGCGCGCTCCCGGGTCGATCCCCTCCGCCTCCAGGGCCGCTGCCGCAGCTTCGACCGCAATCCCCGCCGCGAACCTGGCCGCGAGCATGTTGTTCCGAATCGTCTTTCGCCTCGCCGTGAAAAGGCCGCGCAGCAGGGCGGACAGGACCTCCACCGTTCTGAGGTCAAGCCCTTCCGGGAGGGGCCTCATCTGCACCACGGACGAGACGACCTCGGGCGCCGGATAGAAGCTCCCCGGCCTGAGGTCCCCCCGAGCCGCGATCGAGAAGCAGGCCTGGCAGAGCACGGAGAAAGAGGAGTAGGCCTTCGACCGCGGGTCGGCGCTCATGCGATCGGCAAGCTCCCGCTGCACCGTGAAGACCATCTCCTGCGGCCGCACTCCCCCTTCGACCAGAGCGGCGATCATGAGGGAGGCGGAACGGTAGGGAAGGTTTCCCAGCACGCGCATCGGCGGGCCGTGCTCGGCGAGCGCACCTTTCCAGGTCTTCATGAAGTCCCCTTCGACCAGCGTGAAACCCGCCGCCTCCCCGAATGACTTCAACAGGGAACGGCACAAGCCCCTGTCCACCTCGAAGGCGACAAGCCGGACCCCCCGCTGCAGGAGCAGGCTGGTCATGGAGCCCAGCCCTGGACCGATCTCCCAGGCCAGCTCACCGGGCCGAGGGTCAAGCAGCGCAACGAGGCGCTCCCTCGCGCCCCTGTTGACCAGGAAGTTCTGCCCCCAGCGCTTCTTCAAGGCGATGCCCATCTCCTCGAGAGCCGCCCTGATCTGGACCGGTGAATCGGGGTTCATCCCGCTCCCCGCGCCAACCTTCGGGGCAGGAGCACGCCAAGGGCGATCGCCGCCCCGGCGGCGCAGAGTGCCGCCCACGAGACCGCGGAAGGGCCGACAGAGACCCCCGGCAGCCGCGCGAGCAGGGTCGCGCTCCCCTCGATCATCCGGTACAGCCCGCCGAACGCCTGCGAGACCAGATGCTGCAGGGGTCCATGGAGGAGCGGCGAGACCACGAGCCAGCCCAGCCCGAAGGACAGAAAGACCGCGATCAGGGGAACGAGGATGATGCTTGCGACGATGCCCGATGGATACCACGCTCCGAAGCTCGGCAGCACCACGGGGAGCGTGGCGAGCTGGGCGCCGATCGAGGCGGCAAGGGGGACGAGCAGGACGGGAGGGATCCTCCCCTCCAGGGGCCTGCGGATGAGCGGACCGAGGACGAGAATGCCGGCGAGGGCGAGGTACGACAGCTGGAACGAGAGCGTGAAAGCCTGAAAGGGATCGATCGCAAGCACCGCGATGCCCGAGATCGAGAGCAGGTTCAGCGGCTCGGAGTCCCGATCGAGCAGCGCGGCCGCGCTCCCCGCGAGCAGCATGAGCGTCGCCCGCATCAGCGACGGCATGAATCCCGCGAAGAACTGGTAGACGATCAGCACAGCGGAGGCAGCTGCGATCTTCGCGGTCCTGCCCCGAAGGAAACCGAAGGCAGCCAGCACAAGGCCGTAGAGAATGCCGACGTGCAGCCCCGAGAGGGCCAGAACGTGCAGGGTGCCGGTCCGGCGAAACCCGTCCGAGAGATCCTCCGGCACATCCTCCCTGCTGCCCGTGATGAGCGCTTCGAGCAGCGCCGAGGCGGGATACCCGACGCGTGACAGCTCGCGGTGCGCCCATTCGCGGGCCTGAGCGCGGAAGCGCCAGGCGCGATTCGAGAATCCCAGGCTGCGGACATCCTCCCTGTTCACCCAGGCAGCCGAAGTTTCGGGTCCCGGGGAATCGAGCGGCCGCAGGTCCGAGCGGACGGCGACGATCTCCCCCAGGGCGAAGCGATAATCGCCCGCGCAGATCACGAGCGCCTCCCCCCGGGCCGTGCCGGACACTCCCCTTTTCTCTGACGAGGCTGTCAGAAGCGAAACGCGCAGGATGGAGTCCCCCGAGCGCGAGAGCATGCTGTCCGCGCGCAGCCTGCCGGTGAAACCCGTCACCGCGCCGCCTGCCGGCAGATGCGCGCTCATCGCCGAGGTCTGCATGCGCGCCAGCGACCACGCGCCAGCGGCTGCGCCGAGGGCAGCCGCCAGGAGCAGCGCTCCCGCCCGTCTTGCGGCGGGCTGCGCGGAGGATGCGAGGGCGATGGCGGCGGAGGCGAGCGCCACCGCAGCCACTGCCGCGACGGCGGGATCGGTGCGCAGGAAGATGCAGAGAAGGAGGCAGCAGAAGAGGATGAATGCGGGCGTCAGATGCCTGCGGACCATTGCGTTCGGCGCAGAACTGCCCGCGGCGGGCTCACCACTTGAGCTTTTCCAGCGCCGTGCGGGCGGCCTTCTTCACGGCCGCCGAGTAGTTGACGTACTGCGTGTACATCAGGTCGTCGAAGCCGACCTTGTCGCCGAGCGTCCCCAGAGCTGCGATGATGCCCAGCACGGCCTGCTCGTCATACCCCTTGCCCTTCTCCGTGTAGGAGTTGACCAGCACGAGGTACTGCGTGAGCCTGACGGCCGCCTCGTGGGTCCCCATGGCGCCCAGCGCGGCCGCGGCCTCCAGGAGGTAGCGCTTGTCCGCCAGGCCCTTGTCGTATTCAGCGATCGTCGCGTCGATGTGCTCGATCAGGAGCCCGGTCGCGCGCGACCACTTGCGCTCGCTCAACCCCCGCGCGGCGAGGAACCGCAGCTCGCGCAGAGCCGCCTTCCCCGCCGAATCGGCGGCGACGGAATGCAGGCCAGCATCGAGTGAGATCTCGGCCGCCTGGGCTTTCTGATCCTCCGAGAGCCTGTCGCTGTCCAGGGCCATCGCGAGGGCCATGCGCTTCTCCGCGAAGGGGCGCGTGCGGATCACCGCGAGGATGCCCTCCTTGAAGTCCCCCTTGATCGCGAGCAGCGCTTCCCTGGCCGCGGCGGACAACTGCTCGGAGTAGCCGAGGTTCATCGCGCTGAAAACGACGGGAAACGAGCTCGGGTCTGCGAGCTTGCCGAGGGCCTGCACGCAGGCGGCGATCACCTGCAGATCAGTGGCCTTTCCAGAGGAGAACAGCGTGTTCTGCGTTTCGAGGTAGCCATTGAGATCGCCGATGATCTCGGCATCTCCCGCGCCGATGACCCCGAGGGCGCCGGCGGCCCTGACGAGGGTCGTCGTATCGCAGTCGATCTGGAAGAGCTTCCACGCCGAATATCGGGCCGGCACATACGCGGCGACGGCGGTCTGCTCGGCGGCGAGGGCCGCGAGCTGGAGGAACCGGGGATCGCTCGGAATCAGGGATGCGTTGTCGATCACGAAGTCGATGGCCTGCTGGAACAGCGGTCCCATCTCGCGTGCGCTTTTTCCCCCCGCTGCATCCTGCAGGATCTGGATCTTGACGTCGAGGCTCGCGATGGCGAAGTTCCGCCGGAACGTCTCGAGGATCGTTTTCGCCTCCTGCCCCTGGACGGCGAAGACCGCGATGCAGAGCATCACGAGGATGCCGAGAGCACGCCTCATTCCGTTTTCCTCCTGAGCCACTCCCGGCAAGTGTAGCTGCGCCGACCGGGAAAATCAACCGCGGCGGGGCGGGTTCTCTCTGCCGGGCGTCCGGACCGCAGGCCGCGCCGCGGGCCTTGTCGCGGGCCTTGTCACGGGCTTCGTCGCGGGACCGGCCGTCGGACCCGGGGGAGCCGCCGGGGCGGTCCCCGCAGCGGGGCCTGGCGTCGGACCGGGGAGCGGCTCGGCGGGCTGCTTCTGGTTCGCGCCGGTCGCTTCCGGCCGCCGGACGGGGCCCTGCGACCCCCGTTCGCCGAAGAGGTTGTACACGTAGATCAGGATGCGGTTTCGCAGCGTGAGGCTCAGGGGCACCGCCTGGAGGTGCATCAGGGAGCGGTTTTTCTTCTGGTCGTAGTTCAACCCCTTCACCACTCCGCAAATCGGCACCAGCGATTCACCGAGAGTGAACTGCACCTTGATCGGGAGGCCCACCTTGGCCTTGCCCCCGATCAGCAGCGCGGCGCCGTCCTCCGAGAGGTCCGCCAGCATGCATCGCAGCCCCTTTCCCTCCTCGGGGTTCTCGTTCGCCTCGTCGATGGATTTCAGGGGATACAGCTCAGCCGGCAGATCGGTTTCCACACGGATGGACTGCCGCTTCTGCGTGCGGATCAGGTTGTCGGAGTGCAGGATGTGGAGGATGGGATACTGCCTGTCGATGAAGTCCTCCAGCACCTTGGTCTGGAAGTAGTATCCCGCGTCCTCGCCCCGCCAGAAGTACAGGCCGATCTTCTGGTTCTTCCACGAGAAGCCGTCGGGCAGCTTGGGTCCCTGGGGGTGGGAGACGGCCATGTAGCGCGGGAGGTTCTCGACCACCATGCACTTGAACGGGCCCAGCCCGGGAAGCGTCACCCGCATGAGCTGTTTCGGGGAGATCTTCCGGGATGATTTGATGCCCATCTTGTAGCGGGGCTGGTCGAACTCCACGCGCTTGCGAAGCTCGAACAGCTTGGCGAGCAGGGAATTGTAGACGGGGTCCTGCTCCTGCGCCCGCGATCGGTACTTGATGACGATGCCCTTGATCGACCGATCGAGCTGCTTGATCGACCAGAACAGCGCCGTCGGGTTCTCCAGACGAGCCTCGACGGCGACCCGGCGCAGGAGATTGATCTCCCAGAAGACAAAGCCGGATTCCCGGCCCTTGAGATAGAACTGCAGCCAGGGGAACCTGCCGCCGCCCGCCCTGCGGAGCAGGATGAAGATAAAAACCCCTACGATCGCTATGGCGAGGAGGACTCCTGCGACAATCATATTCTGCCTGCTGTAATTATCGAGAAAAATTGACTATATTTCCATACCCATTTGAGGAAATCTTCCGATGAACCCCGGCAGGCTCGTTTTAGAGGTCCTTCTTCTCTTCTCGACTTTCTTCCTCCCCGGCTACCTCAACCAGGCCTCGGCGGCTGCCGTCGCTGCCTCCGATCCGGTTGCGCTGATGCTGCAAGTGGTCGCCTTTGGCATCCCCCAGCTCCTGCTCATGGTCTACCTGGTCCACGTCCAGCCCGACGGTTCCCTTGACGGCTGGGGGATCGTCGCCCTGCGTGGCCGCGACGCCGCGCGCATCGCGCTCCTTGTCGCATGCTGCATGGCGGTAATCCTCGGCTTCACGGGTCTCCTGCGCCTCCTCCCTCCGCGGTGGTCCGGGCTTCTTTTCCGCGGCTACCGATGGGGGCTCGGGCGGCCGGCCCAGATCCCGCTGGCGCTGGTATTCGGCCTCACGGTCGGGTACCGCGAGGAGTTCTTCTTCCGCGCGTACCTGCTGCGCAGGCTTGGCCAGGCAGGAGCGCCGTCCTGGGCCGCGGTCACGCTCTCCACCGTCCTTTTCAGCGCCGGCCATCTCTACGAAGGCATCCTCGGCATCGCGATCGCAGCCTGCCTCGGCGCCATGTTCTCGGTCGTGTATCTTCGGCAGCGCAACCTTCATGTCGTCGCCATCAGCCACGGGCTGTACAACGCCCTGGCGCTCTGCCTCGGCCTGTTCAACTCTTCCACAGGAGCACGAATATGAAGACCATTCTCATTCCAGCCCTGGCCGCCCTTCTCGCGCTCGCAGGCTGTTCACAGCGGAAGCCGGCCGCGGCGATCGCTGTCCAGAAGATCAGCCTTCAGCCCGAACAGGTCTCTTCTCTCCTGCAGGGAATCGGGATGCAGGTCCCCAAGGATTCCCTCACGGCGACCGATTTCGCCCTTGATTCTCTGGACGGCAAAACCTCGAGCCTGAGCGCGCACAAGGGCAGGTTCGTGTTCCTGAACTTCTGGGCAACGTGGTGCCCTCCCTGCCGAAGCGAAATGCCGGCCATGCAGGCGCTGTACAGCAGGCTCGAGGCCAGGGGCTTCGTCATCCTTGCCGTCGATCTCGCCGAGAAGGCCGACACGGTGCGGGCGTACGTGAAGGAGAACGGGCTCACCTTCCCTGTTCTGCTGGACAAGACCGGTGAGGTGGGCGGCACCTATGGGGCGCAGAGCATCCCGACCACCTACCTGATCGACAGGGAAGGGAAAGTCCTCGCCCGGGGCATCGGCGCGCAGTGGAAATGGGATTCTCCCGAGATGATCGCCCTGTTTGAAAAGCTCCTCTAGGGCTGCCCCAGCCTGCCGGGTGTTCGTTCGCGCTTACTTTACACGCAAGGCCCCTTCGGTGTATAAATTTGCACGACTTTTTTCGACGAGGAGGGCGTCTTGGACATATTCGAGAAGTGCACGGCCTGGGAAGACGCAAAAGAGGCTCAGGAGAAGGGGATCTACCCCTACTTCAAGCCGATACAGGAGAGCCGCGGGACAAAGGTGGTCATGGAGGGCAAGGAGCTCATCATGGCCGGTTCCAACAATTACCTCGGCCTCTCGTGGGACCCCCGGGTCAAGGAAGCCGCGATTGAAGCCACGAAGAAGTGGGGAACCAGCTGCTCGGGCTCCCGTTTCCTGAACGGCACCCTCGCCATCCATGAGGAGCTGGAGGAGCGCCTTGCCGCCTTTGTCAGCAAGGAGCGGGCCCTGTGCTTCACCACAGGCTACCAGACCAACCTCGGCGCGATCTCGGCCCTGGTCGGCAGAAACGAGCACATCTTCTCTGACAAGCTCAACCACGCCTCGATCATGGACGGCATCTTCCTCGCCTCGGGCATGCGCGGGAACGTGAGGGTTCACAGGTACCAGCACAACAAGCCCGAAAGCCTCGAGAAGTTCCTCTCGGGCGTCCCCCTGGACGATCCGAAGCTGGTGGTCACCGACGGCGTATTCAGCATGGAGGGGGACATCTGCAAGCTTCCGCAGGTGAAGGGGCTGTGCGAAAAGTACAAGGCTCGCCTGTACCTCGACGAGGCTCATGCCCTGGGGGTGATCGGAAAAACGGGCAGGGGCTGCGAGGAATACTACGGCAAGGGCCGTCTGGCCGATATCGTGATGTGCACGTTCTCCAAGTCCTTCGGGTCGCTGGGCGGATTCGTCGCCGGCGACCTCGACGTGATCGAGTACATCAAGCATTTCGCCCGGTCTCTGATCTTCAGCGCGAGCATGCCGCCGGCGACGGTCGCCTCCGTGGGCGCCTGTCTCAGCATCATCGAGAAGGAGCCCGAGCGCGTGCTGCGCCTGCAGGAGATCGGCCGCAAGATGGTGGCGGGGTTCAAATCGCTTGGGTTCAACGTCGGAACAGCCGAAACACCGATCGTGCCCCTGCTGATCGGAGACCTGGAAAAGACGCTCCTGTTCTGGCGCGCGCTCTTCGACGGGGGCGTGTTCACCAACCCGGTGGTCAGCCCCGCCGTCCCGCCCGACAGCACGCTGATCCGCACCTCGTACATGGCCATCCACACCGATGCGGAGCTGGACCAGATCCTGGAGGTCTCCGGCAAAGCGGGCAAGAGCCTCGGGATCATCTAGCGCCCGGGCGTGCGGCCCTAGAAGAAGTCCCGCAGCCTCTGCAGGAGGCTCTTCCTCTGAGGCTCCTGCTCCTGGAAGGTCCCGAGGGACAGGAACTTCGCGTGCCTCTCGGCCAGGAGCGCCTCCACGTTCTTCTTCGACAGGTCCTCGAGCGCCGTGATGATCGCGGCCTTCAGCGACACGGCCGCCCCCGCCGGATCCTTGTGCGCACCGCCGGCGGGCTCCGGGATGATCCTGTCGACCACCTTGAACTCCAGCAGATACTCGGGGATCAGCTTGAGCAGGGAGGCGGAATGACGTGCCTTCGAAGGGTCGCGCAGCAGGATCGAGGCGCAGCCCTCTGGTGAGATGACCGAGTAGAAGCCGTTTTCCATTATCAGCACGACGTCGCCGATCCCGATGCCGATCGCGCCGCCGGACCCGCCCTCCCCGAGCACCGTCACGATGACGGGCACGGTGAGCTCCGAGAACCCCTTCATGGTCGCCGCGATGGCCTGGCTGATGCCGCGCTCCTCGGCCGATACGCCCGGGAAGGCCCCGGGAGTGTCGATGAACGAGAGGACCGGCCGGCCGAACTTCTCCGCCTGCCTCGCAAGGCGCAGGGCCTTCCTGTAGCCTTCGGGGTGTGCCATGCCGAAGTTGCGCTTCAGGTTGTCCTTCATGTTCTTGCCCTTCTGGTGGCCGAAGAACGTCACGGGCCGGCCGGCGAGAAGGGCGATTCCCCCGACCATCGCGGGGTCATCCGCGAAGGAGCGATCGCCGTGGAGCTCCATGAAGTCGTCGAAAATCGCGCGGGCGTAGTCGAGGGTCGTGGGCCTTTCAGGGTGGCGCGCGAGCTCCACCCGGCGCCACGCCTCGCTCTCGGGGGTGAGCGAGAGATCGAGCTTCTTCTCCAGCTCCCCGATCTCCCTGGCGAGGTCGATGCGCGCTGCCTGCGCCAGTTCCTTCAGCTCGGCGAGTTTCTCGCGGATCGGGTTGTCGCTCATGACTTGCTCCCCTGCTGGACCGGGTGCGTGCCGAGGAGGAACGAGAGGGTCGTCTTCAGCTTCTGGCGCGGCACTACGGCATCCACGAAGCCCCTGTCGAGATGGAAGGCTGAGAGCGGGAAGTTCTCGGGGACCTTCTCGCGGATGGTCCCCGCGACAACGCGCGCCCCTGCGAACCGCATCAGCGCACCGGGCTCCGCCAGTATCACGTCCCCGAGCATCGCGAAGGAGGCGAGCACGCCCGCGGTGGTGGGATCCGTGAGCACGACGAAGTAAGGGCAGCGCCGCCTCTCCAGGGCCAGCGTCGCGACCGCCGTTTTCGCCATCTGCATGAGCGAGAGGATCCCTTCCTGCATCCGGGCGCCGCCCGACGCGGTGAAGACAATGACGGGAAGCCTCTTCTCGGCGCCCACGAGCATCGCGCGCATGACCTTCTCGCCCACAACAGAGCCCATGCTCCCGCCGATGAAGCGGAAGTCCATGACCGCGAGGACCACCTCCCTCCCTCCCACCTTGCACAGCCCGGTCACGACGGCCTCCTTCAGGCCCGTCTTCTGCATCGTACCGGCCAGCTTCTCCTCGTAGTCCGGGAAGCCGAGCGGGTTCACGGTCTCCATGTCGGCCGAGAACTCCTGAAAAACCCCCTCGTCGGCAGTATAGCGGATCCTCTCCCAAGCGGTGAGCCGGAAGTGATGCGTGCAGTGGGGGCAGGTGTAGAGGCTTCGCTCCATCTCTTCAGCCGTGAGGGGCCGCTGGCAGGAGGGACAGGAGTGCTTCTCGTCGATGAACAGCCGCTCGTCCCTCTTGCGCCTGACGGGATGCTCGGTGAGGTAGCGGATCCAGCCCTTCTGCTTGCCGAACTCGATCACGTCGGCCCCTCCTTCAGCATGTCGGCGATGAAGCCGGTCCCGTAGATCCCCCGGCGGAAAACCGGGTGCGCAACGATGCGCGCCTGCTGGGGGACGTTGGTGGCGATCCCCTCGATGACGAACTCGGAGAGGGCGCGCGCCATACGCGTGAGGCCCTCCATCCTGTTCTTCCCCGAGACGATGAGCTTGGCGACAAGGTGGTCGTAGTACGGGGAGACAACGGCGCCGTCGTGCAGATACGTGTCCACGCGCACGCCGAAGCCGCCGGGGGGGATGAAGCGGGTGACACGGCCCGCCGAGCGCGCATTGATCCTGCACTCAACGGCGTACGCGCCGAACCTGACCTCCTCCTGGGTCACCTCCAGGGCTTCGCCGCTCGCCGCGAGGATCTGCTGGCGTATGATGTCCACGCCCGTCACCATCTCGGAGACCGGGTGCTCGACTTGCACGCGCGCGTTCACCTCCATGAACCAGTGCTTCCCGTTCTTGACGAGGAACTCCACAGTGCCGGCACCCGTGTAGCCCAGGCCGTGGAGCAGGCGCACGGCGTCCTCGCACATCTTCGCGCGAAGCTCGGCCGAGACGGCCGGCGAGGGGCTCTCCTCGACCAGCTTCTGGTGGTTCTCCTGCACCGTACAGTCCCTCTCCCCGAGGTGCACGACATGACCCCTGCGGTCCGCGACGATCTGGATCTCCACGTGGCGCGGGTTCTCGAAGTACTTCTCGAGGTAAAGGGTGCCGTCGGAGAACGCCTTCTCGGCCTCGTGGGAGGCGACCCTCAGGACGTCGGCAAGCTCGGAGGCGCCGCGCACGACACGCATGCCCTTGCCCCCTCCCCCTGCTGCAGCCTTCACGATGACGGGGTAGCCGATCTCCTCGGCGGCCTTCACGGCCTGCGCGGCATCGTCGACCGATCCGGCGGATCCGGGGATGACAGGGATCCCCATCTCCTGGGCCGACCTCTTCGCCCTGATCTTGTCGCCGAGGAGCTCGGTCACCTCGGGGTCCGGCCCCACGAAGATCAGACCCGCCTCCTGGGCCTCCCGCGCGAATCCCGCGTTCTCGGCCAGGAAACCCACACCGGGGTGAATTGCATCGCAGCGGCTGAGCACGGCTCCCGTCACGAGATTCCTCACGTTGAGGTAGCTGTCGCGGGCGGGCGGGGGCCCGACGCAGACCGCCTGGTCAGCCATGCGCACGGCAAGGGAATCGCTGTCGGCCTGGGAATGCGCGACGACCGTCCGTATCCCCATCTCCCGGCAGGTGCGGATGATCCGGACAGCGATCTCGCCCCTGTTGGCGATCAGAAGGCTCTGTATCATGCCCGGCGGACCTCGAACAGCGGGGTGCCGAACTCGACCATCTTCCCGTTGTCGGCGAGGATGCCGATGATCTCCAGGTCGAACTCGGCCTGGAACTCGTTCATGAGCTTCATGGCCTCCAGGATGCAGATGGTCTGGCCCTTCTTCACCTTGTCGCCCTTTTCGATGAAGGGCGCGGCATCAGGGGCGGGCGCCCTGTAGAAGGTGCCGACGATGGGCGCCCGGATGACCTCCACGTCCGACGCCCGCGCGGGCGCGTCGGCGGACGGCCCCCTCCCCGCGGAGGCCGAAAGCGCGTGCGACGGCGTCACGGCTGCAACAGGGGCGGGGGCGGGAATCCCCTTCTTGAGAGTCACCTCTTCGCCGTTTCTCTTGAACGTGAGCTCGGAAAGGCCGGTTTTCTCGAACCTTTCGATGAGCGCATACAGTTCTTTCAGTTCCATCGGCAGCACTCCTCGCGAAAGTCCTACTAAATTGGTCGGAAATTAGCACGGAAGCCCATGGCTGTCAACGCGCCCCCTCTTGGCCCTTCGGGGCCCCCTCTTGGCCCTTCGGGGCCCCCTCTTTGACGCTGCACCCCCGACATAGTATCTTCCAAGCTATGATGACCGACATCAAGACCCTTGTCCCACACCGCGAACCCTTCCTCTTCGTCGACAGGATCGAGAAGGCGGACGCGAAGGAAATCATCGGCTATCGTCGATACACCAAGAGCGATTTCTTCTTCGCCGGCCATTTCCCCGGATATCCGGTGGTCCCCGGCGTCATCCTCGTCGAGACGCTGGCGCAGTGCGGCGGCGCGGGCATCAAGGCGGTACCCGAGCTCGGCATCGAAGGACTTTTCGTGCTCGCGATGATCGAGAAGGCGAAGTTCCGCCGTCAGGTGAGGCCCGACGAGGAGCTGCGCATGGTGATCACCAACCTCCGCGTGAGCAAGACCACGGTCAAGCAGGCCGGCAAGGCCTGGGTCGGGGAGGAGCTTGCGGTGGAAGCGGAGTGGCTGTGCATTCGGGCCGGAGACGAGCTGGCTCACGCCTGAGAGGGGTCCGAGCCCGTGGCGGCCGCCAGGGGCGCTGAGGCAGGCAGCGGGGTCGGCTGCTGGCCTGGCTGAGGCAGGCTGCCCGTGGACTGCTCCTTCAGCCTCAGCGTCTCCCCGAACCACGAGAAGGCGGAGGCGAGCCTGTCCGTCATCTGCCTCATTCCACGGGAAACCTCCAGGATGGAGCGGATCAGGGTGTCCACCCCCGCCAGGCCGTCGCGGATCTCCTGGTGGGCCCGGCTCACGTCCTCGAGGGCCTGCGAGTTGTCGGCGACCATCGAGCGGATCTCTTCGCTCTTCTTCATGATCTCGGAGAACCCCGCTCCAAGCCCCTTGATGCGGCTGACCCCCTTCTCCACCCCGCGGTTGGTGTCCTTGATCACCGCGCTCACGTTGTCGGAAACCATACGGGTGAGGTCGGCGAGCTTGCGGATCTCCTGGGCGACGACCGAGAACCCCTTTCCCGCGGGGCCGGCCTTGGCCGCCTCGATGGATGCGTTCAGCGAGAGCATGTGGGTCTTTTCGGCGATCCCGATGATCTGGCTCACCGCCTTGCGGATCACGATCGAGCGCTGGTAGAGCGCCTCCATCTCGGAAAGGGTGTCCTGGATCTGGGCGTTGAACTTCGTGATCAGCGTGTCCACCTCTTCCGTGTAGCCCAGGATGTCCCTCTCCTTGGCCACGACCCTCGACTCGCCGGTGCCCGCCTCCTCGAGCGACCCGATGAGCTGCCCGAGAGTGAGAGCCTGCTTCTGCGCGCTTTCGAGCAGGCTGCCCGACAGCTTCATGATGTCGATATTCCTCTTCTCCAGCAGCTCCTTGCCCTCGCGGATGCGCTCGATCATCTCCCAGTCGCTCTCGATCCGCTCGATCAGCTCGGCGCTGGTCTGCCTGTACATCCCCTGCGCCCTCAGCAGCTCGAGGGCGACGAGGTTGCCCGCGTACAGCGCAAGGAGCAGCCCGGGGAGAAACGCGAGAGGGTCCAGCGAGGGGAAGAGCAGACGGGCGAGAACGCCCCAGCAGAGCGAGAGGGACACCGCCAGCAGCAGCAGGAAGGGGTGCACGGCCCTGCGGAAGCTGGCCTTGAGAAGCGAGCGCGCGCAGAGACCGGCCAGGACGGCGTGGCAGAGCGCCATTGCCGCGCGCGGCGCGAGCTCTGCCGTCTGACCCCCGATGGCGAGCCCGACACAGACAACGAGAAACGCCGGCGCGAGCAGGGCGATCGCGACCCTCCCCCGCAGGATCTTGAGGGATTCGAGAATGAAGAGGATGAGGAAGCCGCCCGCGATAAAAAGGGCGGCGCCCTCGACGACGGCCAGCAACCAGGCAGGCACAACCGGCGCGAGAAGGACAAGGCCGAGCTCCGCGGCGGCGCTCGCGACCAGGGCGGGTGGGAGGATGATCATCTCGCGGCCCCCGCCGCGCAGGAAGAGGAACAGGAACTGCGCTGCCAGGACGAGGGAGAACAGGCCCGTGAACAAGCGCAGCGGGCCGTGGGCGAAGCCGGCAACGGCATCGGCCTGCGCGAAGAGCGCCCCCGCGGAGGCCGGCAGCGCGATCGGGAGTGCGAGGAGAACGGCCGCGGAGAGTTTCTTCATCGAGCGCTCCTATTCGATAGTATAGAGAGAAACCTCAGCCATTGAAAGTGAAAGCCGAGCGCTCCTGAAACCCCGCCGCGCGTTGACAGTCCGGCGCGGCGGTGCTACCGTGGAACCGCTGGAATGCCTGAGGAAGAATGGAAAGGACGCCCGCGTGACCGACATTCTGCTGCGCATCATCGAGGAGTTCACCGACGGGTTTCTCATCATCGACTCGGACGGGAAGATCGTCTTTTTCAACGAGGTCCTCCTGCGCACGGCCGACCTGCGCAGCTCCGACATCCTCTCCCGTGAAGCGGAGTTCCTGAAGCTGCTCGGGGTCAGCGACGCCGAAGCGACGGCGGCGCACGAAGCCGCGATCGAGGGCCGCGACGGCCGCACCCGAAGGTTCGCCGTCTCGACCCTCACCGTCGAGGGATCCCGCGGCGGCTACCTCCTCGTGCGGGTCATGCGCGCCGCCGTTGAGCCGGACGGCGCTTCCTCCGATGCGCAAGCGGCCCTGCAGCGGCTGTTCCGCAACATCGGCGACCCCATCCTGACCGTCGACCTCAGCGGCACGGTCACCTGCGCCAACCCTTCCTTCCGCGCCCTGGCGGGCTATACCGGCGAGGAGACGCTGCCGAACATCTCCGCGCTGTACGCGCACGTACCCGAGCTGGAGGACAAAATCCAGCGGCTCACCGAATCGGACATGGTGGACAACCTCGAGACGCACCTGCTCACGAAGGAGGGCCAGTCGCGGCGCGTCCTGGACACCTCGTGGGTCATGCGGGACGATCGCGGCATGGTGACGGGCTACACGACCCACTTCAAGGACGTCACCTACGTGAAGAACCTCGAGGCCCGACTGAAGATCTCCGAGCGCAACTACATCGTGCTGTTCGACACGATCCTCTCGTCGGTCGTCATCGTCGACCCCTTCGGGAAGATCCTCAACTGCAACTACTACGCCGAGAGGCTGTACGGCTACAAGTGGGACGAGCTCGTCGGCATGGACTTCAGCGCTGTCTTCCGTGTCAACCAGACCAGCCTCCCCATCCAGCAGATCATCGAGCTGGTGAACGCGAACAAGGGCAGGTACGTGGAGACGGACATCCCGCGAAAGTGCAAGGACGGCACCATCAAGTTCACCTACGCCTCGTACTCCGCGCTCACCAGCACCCTCGGGGAGACCATCGCCTACTCGATCAACGAGCGCGACCTCACCGAGCGCGTCCGCCTCGAGAAGAAGCTCCAGAGCTCCTTCCAGAAGATCAAGGACACGCAGTCCGCCGCCATCCTCGGCTTCGCGCGGCTCACCGAGTACCGCGACAAGGACACCGGCAAGCACCTGGAGAGAATCCGGGAGTACACCCGCGTGCTCGCGATTGGCATGGCCAGGCTGCCGAAGTACTCCGACTACATCACGGCGGACTATATCGAGGATCTCTGCCTCTCCTCGGTGCTGCACGACGTGGGCAAGGTCGGCATCGAGGACGCGATCCTGCTGAAGCCCGGCAAGCTGAGCCCCGAGGAGTACGAGAAAATCAAGCAGCATGCCCGGCTCGGCGGAGAGGCGCTCAAGGCGGTCGACCAGGAGATCCACCGGGAGTCATTCCTCACCATCGGCAAGGAGGTCGCCTTCTGGCACCACGAGCGCTGGGACGGCACCGGCTACCCCGCGGGCAAGAAGAGTGAGCAGATCCCCCTCTCGGCGCGCCTCGTCGCCCTCGCCGACGTGTACGATGCGCTGGTGAGCAAGCGGACGTACAAGGATTCCCTGCCCCACGAGGAAGCCGCGAAGATCATCACCTCCGAGAAAGGGACCCACTTCGACCCGGACGTGGTCGACGTATTCCTCGAGAATGGGGAGACCTTTCGTCGGATCCACATGCAGCAGAGCTTCCAGGAGCACCCCGAGAGCATCGACGACCTGCTCACCCACGAACGCTGAGGGAAAGGGCGCCCTGCTCAGCGCGGCTGCCGGCCCGCGGCGGACTGGGAAACTCCTTCACAGAAAAACAGGGGTGCGCATCATTTGCGCACCCATCAGCGCTTGCGGCGCCTTCTCGTATCAAAAATGCCCCATTTCCAGCCACTTCAAGTCGGATTCGCGCCTTCGGCATGGCACGCTCCTTGCTTGAACAGGCAAGAACCATGAGGAGGTACACCATGGCAAAGAAGATTCTTATCAGCACGCTGGTCATGCTCGCCCTCGCAGGAGCGGCATTCGCCAGCGGACAGAAAGAGCCCGTGCAGTCCCCTGCGCAGGCGGCCCCACTCACCGCGGCACCGACCGTCGAGAAACTGTCGTTGACCGGCACCCTCTCGCTCGAGGACAGCTGGCACCCCATCCTGAAGGCCGCCGGCAAGGAATACGAGCTGATGGTCCCCCGCTACCTCACCTGGAACCTCGACGTGAAAGAAGGCGAGCAGGTGAGCGTCGAGGGGTACGTCGTGCAGGGCATGCCCTGGCGCGCGCAGAGCAACGACGGGGACATCGACCTGATGGTCACCCGGGCGACCATCAAGGGCGAGGACTACGATCTCTCGCAGTACCGGGGTCAGGCGCGCGGCGTCATGATGGGCAGTCGCAGCGAAGGGTGCGACGGCTGCCGGGCGCCTGAACCGAGGGGAAGCACGGGCTCGGGTTGGAACAGAGGCGGAGGGCGCGGCAGGGGCGAGATGCGCCCGGGCTGGGGACGCGGCTTCCAGAGCTGAGAAGCGGAGACCGCCATTCGGGAAAGAGCCAGCGCGAGCTGGCTCTTTCGGCTGAAAGGAGATATCCTTGGCCGACGTGAGAGCCCCTCAGGCGAAAGCCCCCGCGAAGGAAAAACGCTTTCTCCTCATCGCCTTTCTCGTGCTTTCGGGCGGGCTCGCCCTGCTCGCGGTTTTCTTCTTCACCGGGGAATCCCGTCGGGTGCGGATCCTCGCCGAGTACGAGGCGGACAGGATGGCTTCCAGCCTGCTGGAGGCCTACAGGGACGTCGGTGAGATCGATCTTCCCTCGCTGAGCCCGCGTGTCCTCGGTTTCGCCGTCTATCGCTCAGGCAGCGCCATCCTGGCGGTGGGGCGCGCACCCGCCGTGCTCGAGACAGAATGGCCCTCGAACGGCGTCTCCTATGACGCACGGGAAAAGGCGCTCCTGCTGATCAGGCCTCTCGGGATGGGCATCCAGGGAATGATGCGCCGCGGGGGCTCGGGGATGCGCGGCACGGGCAGGGGGGGCGCCCTGTACCTCGCGATGGACGCGCGTGACCTGTACCGCACGATCGCCTTCTACCGCGCCGCCGCCGTCTTCGCGCCGCTGTTCGTCGCGGGAGTCGCTGCGCTGTTTTTCCGGCTCGCCGCGAGCAACAGGCGCTACAGGCGCGCGGCCGAGGAGCGAGAGACCCTTGCCCGCCTGGGCGAAATCGCCCATACCCTCGCGCACGAGATCAGAAACCCCCTGAGCGCCATGCGCATCCAGACCGGCCTCATCCGCAAAGGGATGCCCGCCGGAGCATCTCACGAGCTGGACATCATCGAGGAGGAGATCGGCAGGCTGACGCTCCTCACCCGCAGGATCGGGGACTTTCTCAGGAACCCGCGCGGCAACCCCGAGCGGATCGAGCTCGACGCCTTCCTGCGCGACATGCTCCCGCGCTTTCCGTGGCCGGTCGGGATCGACGGAGACCTCCCCAGCACTGCTGCGCTCTTCGACAGGGAGCTGCTGCGCTCGGTGATCGAGAACCTCGTGAGAAACGCCCACGAGAGCTACGGCGAAGAGCCCGGCCCCCGCGAGGTCACGGCAGCCCTCACCCGGGAGGGGGAACGGGTCGTCCTCGCGATCCGGGACAGGGGACGGGGAATCCCCGCGACCCTCGGGGAGGCCATCTTCGATCCGTTCGTGACCGACAAGGTCGGAGGCTCGGGCATCGGGCTTTCGATCTCGCGCAGGTTCGTGGAAGCGGCGGGCGGCTCCCTCGCGCTCCTCCCCCGCGAAGGCGGGGGAACGGAGGCGCGCGTCCTGCTGCCGGATGCGGGAGACCGAGCATGAAAGTCCTCATTGCCGACGACGAGAAGAACATCCGCGACTCGATCGCGACGTACATCGGGGCCGAGGGCATCCAGACGGTCACGGCGGCCGACGGAGCGGAGGCCCGCGCGCGGCTCGAGAGCGAGGCCTTCGACGGCCTCGTGCTGGACCTCCGCATGCCGCGGGCGGACGGGCTGGCCGTGCTCGCGTGGCTTCAGGAGTCGGGACCCGCTGTCCCCACGATCCTCATCTCAGCGTATGGCGACGTACAGGATGCCGTACGGGCCATGAAGCTGGGCGCCCGCGACTACCTGGTGAAGCCGTTCGACCCCGAGGAGCTCATGCTTCGCCTGCGCAGGCTTCTCGCAGAGAAGGCCCTCGCGAGCCAGGCAGAGGCGGGCAGGCGCGCCGCCGAGGCATCGGGGGGCGCCGGCACGTGGATCGGCGAGGGCGAACGGATGGCGGCCGTTCGCGCCCTGGTGGAGAAAGTGGCGCCGACCTCATCCACCATCCTCATCACGGGGGAGAGCGGCACGGGCAAGGAGGTCGTGGCCCGGCTCATCCACTCCCTCTCCGCCAACCCGCAGGGGCCTTTCGCGGCCATCAACATCGGCGGCATCCCGGACACCCTGCTCGAGAGCGAGCTGTTCGGCTTCGAAAGGGGCGCCTTCACCGGAGCCGTCGAGAGGAAGCGGGGCATGCTGGAGCTCGCCTCTTCGGGCACGCTTTTTCTCGACGAGATCGGGGACATGCCCCTGCAGCTCCAGGTCAAGCTCCTGCGCGTCCTCCAGGAGAGGAAGGTCCAGCGCCTCGGGAGCACCACCTCGATCCCCCTGAACGCCCGCGTGATCGCCGCGACCAACAGGGCCCTCGAGACCCTGCTCCAGGAGGGCAAGTTCCGCGAGGACCTGTACTACAGGCTGAACGTGATCAGGATCGAGCTTCCTCCCCTGCGCGAGAGGCGCGAGGACATCCCGGCGCTCGCGGGGTTCTTCGTGGAGAAGCTGAACAGGGAGATGGGGCGGAAGATCAAGGGGCTGGACGCTGACGCCCTCGCCCGGCTGCGGGCGTACGACTTTCCGGGCAACATACGGGAACTGGAGAACAGGATCG
>Ga0315294_10001218_pt1 | contig 27821 bp, 24 predicted proteins | sample YL17G13_40_MG_FD_203626 | JGI IMG/M metagenome (GOLD analysis project Ga0315294, IMG submission 203626) | Sediment microbial communities from Yellowstone Lake, YNP, Wyoming, USA - YL17G13_40 | ecosystem: Environmental > Aquatic > Freshwater > Lake > Sediment | place: USA: Wyoming | collected... | reverse complement strand
TGGCAATCCTGCGCTGTTGAGTTTGACGACATTGGCCCCATCCATAGGATGAATCAGTGCCACGTAGCTGACATCGCTCGCCGACGCTATTCCTCGAGCGGTCTGCACGTACGCACCGCCAAGTGAAGTGACCCAGGACTCCTGCCCGAACGACTGGGCCAATCCATCGACACGAACACCGCTACCCCCGGATCCTGGAACGGCCGACACCATCACGAAACCACCGTTGGCCAGGCACGCGATGCCCAATCCGAAGGAGTCCGCGTCCTTGAGCGCCCACGTGGAAGTCCGGCCAGACGGCTGGGCGCCTCCGGTCCATCCTTGCGTCGCCATCAGGAACACGACCACTACCCATAGTCCAATCCGCATTGACGCCATTATACGCATGGGAGGGGTCCGGAATTCGTCCTCCCTCGCCGGGAGGTCGCGCTCTTTCCTGCTGGCGGGAAGCCTATCTCAGCTGGGACGCCATCCGCTTCGCAAGCTCACGCACGCCGCCCTTGAGATCGGGCACGCTCTTCCCTTCCGCGGAATCGGCGTAGGCAACTTCGCCCGTCTCCACGTTCACGACGCGGATGTTGAGCATGTAGGTGTCGATCATGAGCCCGAAGCTGCCGACCACCATGCGCTGGACGTTCAGCAGTTTCCCGAGCTTGACGGCGCATTCCTCGCTCGTGCATCCCGTCTGCTGGAACGAGTGCTCGGCCAGGATCTTGTCCATGTTCTGCTTCTCGACCACGGTGAACGTTCCCGTTTTCACGAGCTCGCCGCGGAGCATGTCCGCGATGACGGCCGCGTTCCCGGCCGCGATGTTCTGGGCGCCCAGTTCCGCGATGGCGATGTTCAACTTCTTCGCCCCCGGCTTCGGCGCCGGCGCGGGAGCGGCCGCCGCGACCGGCTCTGGCCGGGGAGTCTCGGCCGCCCGCGGGCTCGCCGCCGCGGCAGTGCCCGCCAGCGCGTACGACAGCGCCAGCCGGTGGTTGATCCCGGTGGAGTGCAGGGCGACCCCGTAGTCGAGCCCGAACCCCTGCCAAAGCGCCGAGAACCCGAAGGTCAACTGGCCCGCATCCTTGAGCCCGGAGCTTCCCGCCCGCAGGCCCAGGAACTCGACCGGCCAGTATTCGAGCCCGAGCCCGATCCGGCCGTCCCGCTCCACGACCTTCGAGAACTCGGCGCCGGCGCCCAGCCGCAACGGCTCGTACCGGTACGCGACCCCCGCCCTGATCTCCAACGGCGTGGTGACGCCGCCCACTTCCGCGGGCTCGTCGGCCGCCACGAGATTGGGCCCCAGGTTGCGGGCCGCCAGCCCCAGGGTCGCCCCCATGAACGTCGCCTGCACGCCGGCGTCGGCCGCTATTCCCGATGCGGTCGTGTCCACGATCTTCTCCGCCACGTACCGGAACGCCACTCCGCCGCGTAGGAACTCGGTCCGGTACGCGGCCAGCACGCCGGCCCCCATGACCGACTGCTCGACGGTCGTGTTGGTCGGGTCTCCGTACCCGTCGACGCCGTCCATGGTGAAGGCGTAGCGCACGACCATGGCCCCCACCGCGAGGTCGGGCATGAGTCTCCACCCGCCGCCCAGCCCGAACATGGTGGTCTCCTCCAGCACCTTGCCGCCCACGAGCGCGCCCTCGCCCTGGCTGCTCATGGCCGCGAGCTGGGCCGGGTTGCTCCAGGCCCGCAGGACGTCGTTCCCGCCCGTCGCCACCCCGCCCATGCCGTACTGGCGGACGCTCAGCGGCAGGCTGAGCTCGATCGCGCCCGGCTGGTCCGCTGGCGTGACGGCGGATGCCGCCTGGGAGATCGCGATGGCCGCGGCGGCGAGGAACACCGGCCGGCGGGCGCTCATTGCACCCTCCCCTTGACGACGAACGGCATTCGTTCGGTCTTGGTCGCCGACCCGCCCGACAGCATCGCGATGTACGCCCCGGGACCGATCCGGCGCCCGGTCTCCATGTAGCCGTCCCACTTCACCTCGGCCCGACCTTCGGCGCTGAGCGTGATATCGGTCGAGTAGAGCAGGTTCCCGGTCCGGTCGAACACCTTGAGCGTGAACGGCCCGGCCCCGGTCAACCCGGGCCGGACGACGAACGTGATCTCGGCGTCCGGCGCAGTGAGGTCGAGAACGTTCGGCGCCACGATCAGGTGGCTCGTGCCGGCGGCCTGCAACATGTCGGACGAGAAGCCGTAGTCGCTCAGGTTCGCGTGTTCGACCGCCGCCCCCCCGGCCGTGAAGGCCACGCCGACCCGGTAGGCAAGTCCGCCCTTTACGGCGACCCCGCCGATGGCCGGGCTATCCGGGCTCACACCGGTCACCGACCACGCCGTGGTCAGGTCGAAGTTGAATCCCTTGAGCGTTCCCCCGCCGCCCGCGATCAGGAACGGCAGTTCCGGATGGAACGCGAGCCCGCAGTGGTAGTTGCCCATCAGCGTCGGGCCCGTTCCGCCGAAGAAGTCCGGGCTTTGCGTGAAGCTGGCGTCGTTCATATCGACGCCGACCACCCGGCCGGCCATGGCCAATCCCGCCCCCTGGTCCCGGATGTGCCACCCGAAGAGGTGGCCCTGCCCGGCCGCCAGCCGGTAAATCACGGACCGGTAGATCATGTCATCCGTCCGATTCGAGAGCACGATGGACGCCGGATTGGTCCGATTGAGCGCGGCAATCCACGGCTTCCACACCATCGGCCCGACGTCGTAGGTCGTTCCCCCCACCCAGACGCGGTCCGACGTGACCGCAATCGCGTATGCCTGCACGTCGGCGCCGGCGGCGTAGGAGAACGAATAGCGGCCAAGCTGGGTGCAGGTCGTCCCGCCGACGTCCACGTAGTGCAGGACGACCGCCATGAAGGGAGCCGCGTTGTCATACCCGACCACCCAGATCGTGCTGTCCGTGGGGTCAACCGCCACGTCGTAGACGTCTCCGGTCACGTTGGGCATGGTGGACCAGCCCAGGGATCCGTCCGAGTTTATCCGGCAAAGGTACTTCCCGGTCGAGGATCCGCCCACGATGTAGGCCGTGTCCCCGTTCATCGCCATGCCCCGGGGAACGTCGCCCATGAACATCCAGTCATAGGTCTTGGCCCAGGTCGCAGTCGTGAAAGTACTGGTCCACCGGGCCACGAGGAGGTCACTCCCGCCGCCCCCGGGCACCAGTCCCGCCAGCAGCAGGCTCCCGTCGGAGTAGAACGCGGTCAGGTTCCCGAAACTCGAGGCCGTCGGGTATTGGTAGCTGCCGATCCTGCCCGTGGGCTGGGGCAACGCGGCCGCGGTGGACGCCAGGAGAAGCAAACCCAGGATGGGACCGATGCCGTGTCGCATGCGCACGATCATACGCCCTTCCATCACTGCGGCGCCGGCTTCGCAGTTCCGGCGTCCGCCGGAACTGCACTGGCTCCTCCGGGAGCCGGGGGCTCGGCAGGCTTCGCCGGCTCGGTAGCCGGGGCCGGTGCCGCAGCGGGCGCCGCCGCCGGGGCGGGGGCTGCGGCGGGAGCCGCGGCCTCCGCCGGCTTCGGTTCGGCCGCCGGGGCAGGAGCAGTTTCCGCTTTTGGCGCCGCCGCAGGCGCTACGGCAGGCGCTGCAGCCCCGCCACCCGAGACCTCGAGCTCGATCTTGTAGGCCGACATGCCGACCACGGCGACCTTGAGGGGCGCGAAGTCCGCCGCCTCGATCCGGTCCGCCAGCCCCGACGAATCGCCCGCGAACGTGATGCTCAGGAGCGACCGGCGGCCGACCAGGTACAGCGACTGCACGTCGCGGACGCCCTCGAGCGAAGCCAGCTTGTTGGTCAGGGTCTTGAGCTTCCGGTAGTCGACCCCGTCGACGATCGCCTCGAGGCCGGTCCCCCGCCGGGCTTCGCGCTTCCAGCCGGCGATGATCGAATCCACGAACTCGCTCGCCATCTTCTCGCCCGCGGCCATGAGGGCCTTCGACGCGGCCGCCTCGTCCGTGATATCAACGGCCCGGGTCACGAGACTCGGCATGGCCGCCACGACCTCGGCCGTGTCCGCGCGCACCGCGCGGCCGGTCAGGTTCGCGGTCGCCGAGATGAGCCCGCCGAGGACGGGGCTCTTGAAGTAGGTCGCCCGCGCCTCGCCCACCACGATCAGGTCCGCCGCCACCTCGAGACCGGCCGCCGCGGCCGCCGCCGTGTCGCCCTTGAGGGCCGCCTTGAGCTGCTCGCTGTTCCGGATCTTGTCCGCCTGCTCCTTCTCCACGAGCTTGAACATGTAGTTGTTCAGGAACCGCTTCATCGCCGAGTTCTCGCTGACGGATGCGGTCACCCGCTCGTCCCCGTGTTTCTCGGGGATGATGATCATGATCCGGAGCTTGTCGCGGCTCTTGTTCCACTTGATCCACGAGTCCTTGTCGTCCTGGGACTCGTCGACCGCCCCGCGCTCGAATGCCGAGTTCGGCATCGCCGCGAGCTGTTCGTTCGGGTTGACCTCGACCGAGGCCTGCCCTTCCTGGCTGGCCGTGACCACGCCGTCGTAGACGGCCAGATCGGTCTTGCCGTTCTCCGCCGCGTCCACGCGGTACACGGTTCCCTTCACGGCCGCGACGACGCTCGGCGTCTGGGTGGTCATCTCGGAGTCGCCCGTGAGCTTGGCGACCGTGAACCAGAGCCGGCCGGTCACGACCTTGAAGACGCCCTTGACCCCGCCCATGGAGGTGCGCTGAAGCGTGGCGAGCGTGAACTTGGTGGAGGGACCGAGCCGGATGACCGTCCCGTTCTCGAGCTTGAGCTCGCACTTCGTGTTCTGGAGGGTCAGGACCGTCTCGCCTTCGAGCAGGGTCTGGCCCAGTGTCAGGTTGGCGATGGTGCCGCTCTTGGCCTGATGACGGGCCATGCCCTTCAGGAACGTCACCGTGGCCTTGTAGCCGTCGGCGCTCCCGGCCATGCCCGCGCCAAAAGTCGTCGCCAGCAGCACGGCCGCCAGCCCGAGCCGCCTGACCGCCGCGCCCGCCAACCTCGCCCCCACCCCTGCGATCGTCCCCTTGCTCACGGTTGCGTCCCTTCCGCCGACAGCACCGCTTCGATGCGGTACGCGGCTACCTCCTTGATTTCCATCGGCGGCTTGCGCTTGCCCTCAAGCGAGGCCGCGAGTGTTTGAGCGTTCCCGCTGGCCAGGTCGCAATCGAGCTCCGCCGCCCCTCCAGCGAAAGTCCTGACCGTCACGTCGCGAACGCCGTCGACGGCCCGGAGCGCCGCCACGACCGACTGCAACGTGGCGAAATCCTTGATTCCCGAGATCGCGAGCTGGACCTCGGCCCCTTCCCAGAGGGCGGGGGCCAGCTTCTGCGCCAGCTCGGCGCCCGAGGCCTCGGAAAGGCCGGTCAAGCAACGTGTCGCCGCCGTCCCGGCCTCGAGATCCATCGCGGACCCCTCCCGCGAGTCGGCCAGCACCATCTGCCCCGACGACGTCTTGACGGCCTTGAGGTTCAGCCGGCCGCGGTACGAGATCATGCCGGCCAGCGACACCTCGTCCGTCCCGGCCAGCCGGTGGGTCTCCACCGAGCCGACCAGGGCGATCTCGGCGCCGAACCGCCTCGCCAGTTCCGCCGCCGCCTTCTCGTCCCCCCGGGCCGCCCGGACCACGGCGTCCTGGGAACGGATCTCCGCCAGCTGTTCGAGATCCACGACCTTGTAGCCGGCGTCGAGGAGAGGTTTGACCAGCCCGGTCTCGACCGTCCGGCTCTTGGACGGCTGGCCGTCCACGGTTTCATCCACCAGGACCATGACCCGTGGATTCCCGACCTTCTTCGTCCGGATCAGCAGACCGAGCCCGTCCAGGTCCTTGCGCACGTCCCCGAGCTTGACCTTGGCGCTGATCTTGACCGTGAAGAGCCCGTCCTCCTCCTTCTCGGAAAGTATGTCCCACGCCTTCAGGTACCCGGCCGTCTTGCTGAAAACCTGGCTCTCGATGAGCCGGGCCTGGGAAACCACCATCTGGCCGCTGACCAGCACCCCCACGGCCTTCTCGATCGCATTTCGCTGGGCCACGGAAAGCGCCTGGTCCCGCGTGTTCAGCCGGTTCCCCGGGATGACGTTGGCCTCTCCCTCGGCTTCGACGCTGATCAACTCCTCCCCCGGCGCCGCCGCCGCGGGGGCTTCCCCGGCCTGGGAGGGGCGCGCAGGCGCCCCTCCGCAGCCCGACAGGAGGAACATGGATCCGCATACGGCGGCCGCCGCGGCCGCCCGTATGACGCGTATCGTCACTTAAGCTTGAGCCCCAGTTCCTTTTCGACCGCGTTCTTGTTCAGCCGGACCGTCGCGACGCACCCGTCGTCGTTCGTCCACTCGATCTTGGTAACCTCGGCGCCCTTGACCATGTTGTTGACGGTCGCCGTGATCTTGGAGTTGGTTTCCATAGCCTTCTCGATCGTGATTCCGCCCTCGATCGTGACGCCCTTGAGTTTCGCGACTAGCTGGTACTGGGCATCCACGACCGCCGCGTTCCGGGAAGTGGCCTTGCGCTGCGTCGCCGTCGGGAGCGCCGGGTCGGCCGCGCCGATTCCCATCGCCTCGATGAAGTCGCCGGTCTGCGTAGGTGCCTCTATCGTCTGCTTGAGTTCCCCGTCCTTGAGGGCGACGGACTTGGTGCCGCAACCGGCTACCACGACCATGAGCATCACGCTCGATGCCAGGTATGCTGCGTATTTCATCTGTTCCTCCTTGCTGAAAGCTCCGACCTAGATGCTACAGGATTTTCACCGACCACTCAAACCTTGATCGTCCGCACTCCGGACGACGGCTTGAGCTTGCGCTTCACCGCCCCACGCTTTCGGTGACCGCGGTCACACGTGCGTGCCGGACCGCGGGATCAAGGGTTTAACGAGCCGCTACTTGTGCGTTCCGTCACACTCGAACGATTTCGTCGCGGCGGGGACCGATCGACACGATCGAGACCGGCACCCCGATCAGGGCCTGGATCGTCTCGATGTACCTCTTCGCGTTGTCCGGCAGGTCCTGCCAGCGCCGGATCCCCTTCGTCGGGGATTTCCACCCGGGCACGCTCCGGTACACGGGATCGCATTCGGCCACGACCTCGGTCCGGGTCGGAAACTCGGATATCTCCCGTCCCCGGTGCCGGTAGGCCGTGCAGACCGGGATCGCGTCCAGGTGATCGAGAATGTCGAGCTTGGTGACGGCGACCTCGGTCAGCCCGTTGACGTCCACGGAGCGGCGGACCGCCACCGCGTCGAACCAGCCGCACCGCCGCGGCCTTCCCGTCGTGGCCCCGTACTCGCGTCCCACGATCCTGAGTCGCTCTCCCTCTTCCGCAGGCAGTTCGGTCGGCAGGGGGCCCGCCCCCACCCGGGTGGTGTAGGCCTTGACCACTCCCACGACCCGGACGATGGCCCGGGGAGGGATACCCGATCCGGCCGAAGCACCGCCCGCGGAAGGATGCGACGCCGACACGAAGGGGTAGGTCCCGAAATCCACGTCCAGGAGCGTGCCCTGCGCCCCTTCCAGCAGGATCCGCTTCTCCGCCTTGAGCTCGTCCCGCAGGTAGGGAATGGTGTTCCGCACCAGGCGTTCAAGCCGCGGCCAGTAGGCCCGGTACGGGGCGATGATCTCCTCCTCGGACATCTCCGGCGCATGGTAGTACTCGCGGAAGAACGCGTTCTTCTCCTCGAGGTTCCGCCGCACTTTCGCCGTGAAATCCGCCTCGTCGGCCAGGTCGCCCACCTTGATCCCGACGCGCCCGTACTTGTCCGAGTAGGTGGGCCCGATGCCCTGGTGCGTGGTCCCGATCCGGTCCGCGCCCCGCTTCGCCTCGCGCGCCTCGTCCAGCCTCTTGTGGTACGGCAGGGTGACGTGCGCGAGATCGCTCAGGAAGAGCCGGGATTCGACGTCGACCCCGCGGCGCTTGAACTCATCGATCTCCTCCACGAGCCTGGCGGGGTCCACGACGACCCCGTTGCCGATGACGTTCATCTTCCCCGGGTAGAGCATGCCGGAGGGGATCAGGTGAAGGACGTAGGTCTCCTCGCCCACCATGACCGTGTGCCCCGCGTTGGCTCCGCCCTGGTAGCGGACGACGATGTCGGCGTCGGCGGTCAGGACGTCGATGACCTTGCCCTTGCCCTCGTCACCCCACTGCGCCCCGACGACCAGCGTGGCCGGCATGGCGCGGCCTAGACCGTCACCAGGCGAAGATCCGACAACTCTGCAAGACGGGACAGCTCCTTCATGACGGCGTCGGGCACGGGCGGGTCCACCTGGAAGATCGAGACCGCGCGGGCCCCCGGCGCCGGGCGTCCGACGTGCAGGCCGGCGATGTTCACGCGGTGGGTCCCCAGGATCGTGCCCACCCGGCCCACGATGCCGGGCCGGTCCACGTTCGAGAAGGTGATCATCACGCCCCGCGGCACGATGTCGAGGCGGAGGCCGTCGATCGCGACCACGTGCCCCTCGTCCTTGCCCGTAACGGTTCCTTCCATCCACCGCGTTCCGGCGGCCGTCGCGATCGTGAGCCTGACGAGCGAGCTGAACTCCCCCGGCTCCGAACTCGTACCCTCGCTGACCGCGATCCCGCGCTCCTTCGCGAGCGCGAGCGCGTTCACGATGTTCACCCGGTCCTGGAGCGACACGGCCAGAATCCCCTGGACCGCGGCGGCGGTGACGCCGGCGAGCTTGCGTCCCGCGAGCTCGCCCCGGTACTCGAGGCCAATCCGGGTGGGCACGCCGGACGTGAGCTGGACCAGGAACCGCCCCATCTGCTCCGCCAGGACCGCGTACGGGCCCACGACGGCGAGGGCGTCCGGCGACGTCGTGGGCGCGTTGACGGCGTTGCGCACGACCCCGGAGAGGAGATAGTCCCGGATCTGCTCCGCGATCACGACCGACACGTTGACCTGGGCCTCCGTGGTCGAAGCCCCCAGGTGCGGGGTGACCACGATCTGGTCCAGCTTGAGCAGGGGGGAGTCCGCCGGGAGCGGCTCGGTCTCGAAGACGTCGAGGGCCGCCCCGGCGACGTGGCCGCGCTGGACCGCTTCCGCCAGCGCCGCCTCGTCGATCAAGCCCCCGCGGGCGCAGTTCACGATCCGCACGCCGGCCTTCATGAGCTTGAACTCGGCGGCCCCGATGAGGTGCTGGGTCTCGGCGATCTTGGGGGCGTGCAGGCTGATCAGGTCGGCGCGCTTGAGCAGGCTCTTGAGGTCGACCAGCTCCACCCCGAGTTCGCGCGCCCGATCCGCCGTGATCAGGGGATCGCTGCAGAGGATCGTGCACCCGAACGCCTTCGCGCGCTTCGCGACCTCCCCGCCGATGCGGCCCAGCCCCACCACGCCCAGCGTCTTGCCGTAGAACTCGTGCCCCACGAACTCGGACCGCTTCCACTCGCCGGCGCGCAGGGACGCTTGCGCCGCCGGGACGTTGCGCAGCATGGCCAGCAGGAGCGCGAGGGTGTGCTCGGCGGCCGCGATCGTGTTGCCTTCCGGGGCGTTCATGACCAGGATGCCCCGCCGGGTGGCCGCGGCCACGTCCACGTTGTCCACGCCGACCCCGGCCCTCCCGACGACGCGCAGGGCGCCTCCCTCGGGCAGAACGTCCGCCGTGACCTTGGTCTCGCTGCGGACGACGAGGGCGGTCACCGTCGCCAGTGCCTTCTTCAGTTCCTGGCCGGCGAGCTTGAGCCTGACGTCCACCTCGAACCCGGTAGTGCCCCGCAGGATCTCGAGACCCTCCTCGGCGACCGGATCGGTGACGAGAACCCGGCAGCGGGACCGCCCGCCCTTCTCGCGGGTTCCGGCTCCCCTCTCAGGCATTGCGGGATCCCGCGGCCAGGAAGACCGCCTCCGCCGCCGCGACCCCGGCGCCGGCGCTGAACGACCACCCGAGCCCTTTGAGGACCATCTCGAGGGCCGCGATCGTCCCCAGAACGTCGACCTCGTCCACGTACCCCACGTGCCCGATCCGGAAGATCCGGCCCTTGAGCTTGCCCTGCCCGCCGACGATCGAGATGCCCCAATCGTCGCGCATCCGCTTGACAACCTGCTTGGCGTCCGGCCCCTTCTCGCAATCCACGGCGGTCAGGACGTTGCTCGCCCCCTCGCCGACGAGCAGCTTCAGGCCGAGCGCCTGGACGGCCGCGCGGACCGCGGCCCCCATCCTCGCGTGGCGCGCCCAGCCGTTCGCGAGCCCTTCGCGCTCGATCGCGCGGATCGACTCCTTGAGCTGCAGGATCAGCGACACGGGGGGCGTGAACGGCGTGTCCGGAAGGGCCTCCCCCTCGAGCGCATGAAGCGCCTTCTGGAGCGAGAGGTAGAACTTCGGGATCTTCGCTCCCGCCAGCCGCTCGCGCGCCTTCGCGGAGAGCGCGGCCAGGCTGAGCCCCGGCGGCACCATGAGGCCCTTCTGCGACCCGACCGCGACGGCGTCGACGTGCCAGGCATCCATGTGGAACGGCAGGGCCCCGACGCCGCTCACGCCGTCCACGACCAGTAGGGCCCGGGAGCGCCCCACGACCTCGCCCATTCCCTCGATGTCGTTCTCGACCCCGGTCGAGGTCTCGCTCAGGATCGAGAACACGCCGGCGTAGGAGTCGTGGCGCTTGAGCTTGGTCTCCAGCTCCAGGGCGTTCACCGGCTCGCCCCAGGTCGATTCCATCCGGTGCACGACGAGCCCGTAGGCCTCGCAGATCTCGGCCCAGCGCTGGCTGAAATTGCCGCAGACGGTCACGAGCACTTCCTCGCCCGGCGAGAAGAGGCTGACCACGCAGGCCTCCATCGCCCCGGTGCCCGATGCGGCCAGCGGCAGAACCGGGTTCTTCGTGTCGAGGATGCGCTGGAGACCCTTCAGCACTTCCGAGAGTGCCTGGCGGAACTCGACCGTCCGGTGGTGCGGCCCGGGCACGGCAGCTGCCGCCAGGGCTTCCGGCGGCATCTCCACCGGGCCCGGCGCCATGATCCTGCGTTTCAGGGTCGGCATGCCGCCGAACACGCTAGCATAACTTCGCCCACCAGCGCCAGCGACCCCGTCGCGAGAACGAGTTCGCCTTCCGCGCCGAACAGCGGCCGGGCGGCCAGGAGCGCCGATCGCACGTCCGCGCAGACTTCCGCGGTCCCGCCCGCCTCCCGCACGATCGCGGCAAGGTCCGCCGGCGGCAGGGACCGCGGGTGCGCGAGTCGGGGACACCAGACCCGCTCCGCGAGAGGCACGAGGGCGCGCGCAACCGCCGCGTGGTCCTTCCCCCTAAGCTGGGAGAAGACCAGTCCCAGCCGGCGCGGAGCCCACAGCTCGCGAACGGCGGAGGCAAGCGCCTCCGCAGACGCGCCGTTGTGCGCGCCGTCCACGAGAAGCCCCGGCCGCAGGAGCTCGAGGCGGCCCGGCCACCGGACCGCCGCCAGCCCGCGCCTTATCCCCTCGTCGGAAACGGGCAACGGGCACCCCAGGGCCGCCGCCACGGCCACGAGCGCGTTCACGACCTGGTGGCGGCCCGCGAGCGGCACCTCGAGCCCGGCCAGCTCGCCGCCGGGGGTGCGCACGCCGAACCGGCATCCCCGCCGGTCGCACTCGGGGCCGGGCAAGGCGTCCAGGTCCCTGCCCACCAGGACGAGCTTCGCGCCCGCCGCCCGGCATGCCGCCTCGACGACGGCCAGGGCGCCGGGCGGCTGGGGCGCGCACGCGACGGGGACCGGGCCGCGGATCACGCCCGCCTTCTCCGCCGCGATGGCCTCCACCGTTCCCCCTAGCTGGTCCACGTGGTCGAGGGATATGGACGTGATCGCGACGCCCGCCGCCTCGACCGCGTTCACGGCGTCCAGCCTGCCGCCCAGCCCGGCCTCCAGGACCGCCGCGTGCACGCCGCGCCGGGCGAATCCGACCAGAGCCATCGCCGTCAGGGCCTCGAACGTCGTGGGCCGCCGCTCGGCTCCTTCCGCCTCGAGATCGGCCACCGGGCCGGCCACCTGCGCCGCCAGATCCGCGAACTCCGCCTCCCCGACCGGCCGGCCCGCGATCCGGATGCGCTCGGTCCAGTTGACCAAATGCGGCGAGGTGAACAGCCCGGCCGGATGGCCCGCCGCATCCAGGATCGAGGCCAGCATCGCCGAGGTCGATCCCTTCCCCTTGGTTCCGGCGACGACGACGCACGGGTACTTCTCCTGCGGATTCCCGAGACGCTCGAGGAGAACACGGGTCCGGTCCGGACCGAACGTCTTGGTGTCGTACGCGTATCCGGTCGCGCGCTCGTAGTCGGCCAGGCGGCCCAGGAACGCCACCGCCTCTTGGTAGGTCATACGAGCGCTGTGGGCTTCGCGCGAAGGGAGCGGCTTAGCCGCGACCGGAGCGGCATTGCTTGCGCCGGTTCAACACCTCAGTATATCGGGAAAGACTTCGCGAGCTTGACCACCTGGGCGCGAATGGCGCGCCGCAGGCGGGGCTCGCCGGGACGCTTGATGATCTCCGCGATCCATTCGGCGATCTGGCGGGCCTGGGGCTCCCCCATCCCGCGGGTCGTGATCGCCGGCGACCCGAGCCGGATCCCCGAGGTCACGAGGGGGGGCCGCGGGTCGTACGGGATCACCTGCATGTTCACGACGATATTGGCGTCCTCGAGCAGGGTCGCCGCATCCTTCCCAGTCAACCCCTGCGGAGTGAGGTCCACGACCAGCAGGTGGTTCTCGGTCTTGCCTCCGACGACCCGGAGCCCGCGCGAGACGAGGGTCGAGGCCATGACCGAGGCATTGCGGAGGATGCATGCCTGATAGCGCCGGAAGGGAGCCGCCTGCGCTTCCTTGAAGGCGACGGCCTTGGCGGCCACGATGTGCATGAGCGGCCCCCCCTGGGTGCCCGGCATGACGGCCCGGTCGATCACGGCCGCGTGCTCGCTTCCACACAGGAGCAGGCCCCCGCGCGGCCCCCGCAGGGTCTTGTGCGTGGTCGTCGTCACGATGGTCGAATGCGGCACCGGATCCGGATGCAGCTTCGCGACCACGAGCCCGGCGATGTGAGCGACGTCCGACATCAGGACCGCCCCCACCCGCTTCGCGATCTCGCCGAACCGCGCGAAATCGAGCTGGAACATGTACGAGGAGAATCCGGCGATGATCATCTTCGGCTTGTGCTGGTCCGCCAGCCGCTCCATCTCGGCATAGTCGATCCGGCCCGACTCCCGGTCCACGCCGTAGGACACGATATTGAACCACCGGCCGGAGAAGTTCAGGCGCTGGCCGTGCGTCAGGTGCCCCCCGCAGTCGAGCCCCATCCCCAGGACGGTGTCGCCTGGCTTCAGGAACGCGAGGTACACGGCGAAGTTCGCCTGGGCGCCGGAATGCGGCTGGACGTTCGCGTGCTCGCATCCGAAGAGGCGCTTCGCCCGGTCGATGGCCATCGATTCGATCGCGTCGTAGTAGCGGGTCCCGTGGTAGTAACGGCGTCCCGGATAGCCTTCCGCGTACTTGTTCGTCAGGACGGTCCCCGCGGCCTCGAGGATGGCCGGGCTGGCGTAGTTCTCGGACGGGATCAGGACCAGGGACTCCCGCTGGCGGCGCAGCTCGGCCCGGATGAACCCGGCGAGCTTGGGGTCCTGCGCCCCCAACTGGGTCATGGCGAGGGAATCGATGTGGATCGTGCTCATCGCCGGACTAGTATATCAGGGGAAGGTCAGAACCGAGGGAGAGTCAGACTGCGCTGGAGCGTCCGGTGCGCGAAGATGAACACGACCAGCGGGGGAAGGATCGCGATGACGATGGCGGCCGCCAGCATGGACGTGGGCGCCCACGTGTTCATGTTGAACATCATGACCGGCAGCGTCCAGTGCGCGCGTTGCTGGCACACGATCAGCGCCCACATGAAGTTCGCGTAGGACCACAGGAGCGCGTAGAGGCCGACGACGGCCAGCATCGGAGCGGCCAGCGGAACCCCCACGAACCAGAACAGCCGCCACTCGCTGGCCCCTTCGAGCGTCGCCTCCTCGTAGAAGGACCGCGGGATCGAGTCGAAGTAGGACTTGAGGAGGTATATGTAGTAGCCGTTGACCGCGGTCGGGACGGCCAGCGCCCAGAGCGAGTTCAGCAACCCCATGCTCCGCAACAGGAGGAAGTTCGGAACGGCCATCGCCTCGATCGGGAACGCGGCCAGGGCCAGGAAGAACACGAGGCTCATCTGGATGGGACCCAGCCCGAACCGGGAGAGCACGTAGGCCGCGCCCGCGTTGACCGCCACCGAGAGCAGGGTGAAGGCGATGGCGAAGAGGGTCGTGTTGAGCAGGGACGAGGTGGCGTCGGTCATGAGACTCCACACCCGCCGGTAGTTCCGGAACAGGACCTCGCAGGAGTAGGCCAGCCGGTGGGTCTCCCAGTCCAGCCGGTCCACCTCGGGCTGGGGCCAGGGCACGTCGTCCAGGCTCGCGACCGGAACACCCCAGGCCTCGGAGGCGCGCGCGGGCGTCCCGTACTTATCGTTCAGAAGCCGGCGCCACCACGCCTCGGCCCCCCGGGCCGTCACGAACGGCAAGGGCACCGCCCGCGCGAAGGCGTCCCAGTCGGCGTACGCCGTGGCGCTGGCGATGTCGCGCGCGGTCGCGGGCAGCCGCACGGCCTCGGGCGGCTGTCCGTACCGGGCCATGACCGCCTCGCCGCTGCCGTGCCGCGCGCGCAGGAACTCCCGGAACTCCTGCTCCAGCCCCGGCGTCACGTTGAGCTCGAGCAGATATGCGGACGCGGTGTTGCGCACGAAGGCCTCCCAATACCGGCGCATCCTGGCGTCACCCGGCATCGTTTCGGAGAGGGAGACGTCCCGCCACGCCCCGTACGCGGTGCCGAGAGCCAAGTTCAGCCTGTTGAGGTCGTCGCCGATCTCGGGCTGGGTGTGCAGATACCCGCGCCACGCCGCGTTGCCGAGGAGCGGCAGGCATCGTTCGCGCTTGACCGTCGTCGTCAGGAACTTGGCGTACTCGGCGTTCCACCGGTCCTCCAGCGGGTACCCCGACCGGTCCCCGAGGCCGGCCAGGCCCGGAACCTTGACGGACGGGAACGAGATGAACGTGGTGCCGAACTTCTCGTTCACCTTGCCGATGGAGCCGTAGGTCTTCTCGAGGTATCGCTTCCATTCCACCTCGTTCAGCCCCGTGAACGCCCCGAAGTCGTTGCCCGAGCACCCGCGGTAGTAGAACCACCCCGTGAACAACGGGCGGAAGTGCGTCCAGGGAAGGGAGCGCACGCACTCGACGGCGTCCTGCGCCCGCTTCCGCCAGTTGCCATTGAGCTCGGGCACGGCCGGCAGGGCCGCGATGGTCTCCACGTCGTCCGCTTTCGCGTCGTAGAGCTCGTTGAAACCGGTCATGGACGGCCAGTAGTCGTACCGCGCGGCGAGGTACTGGATGTAGAAGCGGCCCGGGGCGCGCAGGTAACCCAGATTCGGCCACTTGCGCCCCGCCCAGAAGTCATCCACGCCGCCGAAGGACATCGCGACCGTCATCACGAACGGAACGAGCACCATGGCGGCGAGCACGACCGTCAGCGGGTACGCGATCAACTGCACCACGCGCTCGTGGATGGCGGCCCGGCGGAACGGCAGCATCAGGGGCAAGGGCGCTACTCCCTCGCGACCTGGAGCTGGCCCGACCGCACGCCGCGCATCTGGTAGATCGAGAAGACCAGGATCACGGCGACGAGCAGCCAGACCTCGGCCATCGCGAACCCGAACCGGATGGACACGTACGCCTGGCTGAAGATGTCCACGCCGACGATGTAGGTCGCGAGGTTCGGGCCCCCGCCGGTGAGCAGGAAGACCTGTTCGGCCGTCCGCGTCGTCGTGATCGCCCACCCCACCAGGTTGATGCCCACGAGCGGCTTGATGTGCGGCCAGGTGACGTGACGGAACCGCTCCGCGAGCCCCGCGCCGGAGAGCTCGGCTTCCTCGTAGAGGGTCTCCGGAATGGCCGCCAGCCCCGCGAGGTACGTCAGCCCTCCGACGCCGAACGTCGCCCACGCCGGGGGCAGGACCACCGCCAGCATGGCCGTGGAAGGCTCCTGGAGCCACTTTCGCTCCGCAAAGCCGAGAGCGTGCACGAAGGTGTTGAACGGGCCTCCCAGGTCGAACATCTGCTGCCAAAGGATCGCGATGACGACGGCCGAAGCCACGGCGGGCAGGAAGAACGCGGTGCGGACGAAGAACGCCCCGATGGGGAACGAGGTCAGCACCAGGGCGAGAACGAACGGGGCGACGAAGCCCAGCAGGAACGACAATCCCAGGAAGTAGGCCGTGTTCCAGGCGACCGTGAGCGTCGTCGGCGCCACGATGACGTCCAGGAAGTTGCGCATTCCCACGAAGGTGCCGCCGCCGCGCAGGACGTGATCGGACAGGCTCATCTTGAGGCCCAGCGCCAGCGGGATGACGCCGAAGACGACGGCCAGGATCGCCGCAGGCGCGAAGAGCATGAGCCCGATGTCCCAGCGACGCACCCCTCCCGCGGCCGCGGTCGAGCGGGACAGCGCGCCCATCTCGTCGCGGAGCGCGCCGATCAGCCGCCACAGCCCGAACCCGAGGAGGACCGCGAATCCCGCGAGCACCGCCCATCCGACCGCGCGCCACTTCCCCGCCGTATGCCTGGTCTTGAGATGCACCTCCTCGTCGAACGAGCGCTGGGCCTCCGCGAACGCCTGTCCGGGCTCGAGAGTTCCCTGCAGGACCTGCGCCAGGCGGGGCCCCAGCCGGCCCGCGAGATCCTCGAACTCCTGGTCGGGCGGCATGGGGCGGCTCCGGCCGGCGACCTGCGCGAGCACGCCGGCCCAGTGTTCGGGGAGGGAGGCCAGCTTCGGGTGCTTGGGATACCGAAGCAGGAAATCCGTGCGCACCCATCCGGCACGCTGGTTCAGCAGCGCGAGCCATTCGGTCTCCACCCGGCTGCCGGCGTACGTCGCCTGCGTGTAGAACTCGAACCCCAGACTGCGGAGAACGCTGTTGCGCAGGTACGACGGCAGAACGAGCACCTGACCCGAAACCGCGTAGCCCAGGATCGAGCCCGCCATGACGCCCGGCACCGGCCCGAGGAACGGCTTCTGCGGCTGGAGCGGCACGTTGGCGGCGATGGTCGGCGGGTCGCCGCCGAGCGCCTCGTCCAGGTCCCCGAGCGAGATCAGCGCCATCCCGACCTTGCCCGCGGCGAACTCCTTCCGCAAGGTGACCGCGTCCGGGGCGACGTAAAGGACCGTGGCACCCCCGGCCTTGAGGGCCGCCCCCAGGATCGCGATCGCCTCCCCGGCCGCCTTCGCCGCTTCCGTCTGGAGATTGACCTCGACGCCCTGGCGTCCGAGCGTGACCGGATCCTGGCCCGACTCGCGAGCCAGCGCGAGCCAGAGGTACGCCAGCGGCCTCCCGGTCACGACCCCGAATCCGGCGCGGCGCCCCGGCACCGTGAGCCGCGTGGCGAGGTCCGCGATGGCCGCGAAGGACCGCGGCATGCTCGTCTCAGTCATCCCCAGGCTCGCGAAGGCCTCGCGGTTGCCCGCGAGGAGCGCGTGCTGGGCGCCGGTCACGACGCCCCAGGTCTTGCCCTCGAACCTCAGCCCGTCGACCAGCGTTTCCGGCCAGCGGTCCCGCTCGTCCCAGGTTTCGTACAGGTCGTCGATCGGCTGGATGAGTCCCTCGCGGGCGTACCGGCCCAGGTCCGAAAACGCGAGGTAACAGAGGTCCGGCCCCGCCGTGGCCGCCAGGCTCATGACCTGGGCGGCTGCCCAGTGCTGGCCGGGCAGCCAGAGCCGGTCGAATTCCTGGATCTCGACGTCGGGATGCGCGGCCAGAAACTTGTCGAACGCCAGCCGCTCCGACTCGCCGTGGATGTGTCCGACGCCCTTCCAGGGCACCAGGCCCAACTGGGCGCTCAACACGATCCGCCGCTCGGCCAGCGCCGCGGACGCCAGCAGAAGGGCGAGCAGGACGAATGACGGCATCGCCGCCTTGCGGCCACGCATGAGTGCGACTAGTGTACCGCTGCCGCGCCGCGGCATGTGCGCCGGCGGTACGGCGGCCCGGAACGGCATTCTAGGTCTTGTTCCCCTGGTCCCTGATCATGTCGTCCAGCTCGGCCAGGTCTCCGGCCGGCAGCTGGACGCCGCCGCGCGGGGACGGCCACCGGCCGGACTCGACGTCGCGCCGGTAGCCCGACACGGCCCGGCGGAACTCCTGCAACCCCCGTCCCCACGCCTTCGCGAACGGCGGGGGGGACTCCGTCAACCCCACGAGATCGTGGAAGATGACCACCTGACCGTCGCAGAACGGCCCGGCCCCGATGCCGATGGTGGGCACCGAGCAGTCCCTGGTCACGCGTCGCGCGAGCTCCGCCGGAACGGACTCGAGGACGATGGCGAAGGCCCCCGCGCGATCCAGCGCGCGGGCCCCGCGCCAGATCCTGGCCGCGGACAGGGCGTCCCGGCCCTGCGGCCTCAACCCGATCTCACGCCTGCTCTGGGGCGTCAGTCCGACGTGCCCCATGACCGGGATGCCGGCACCGACGAGGGCGGCGACCGTGGCCGCCACGCCGCTTCCGCCCTCGAGCTTGACCGCGTCCGCGCCTTCCTTCAGGAACCGCCCCGCGTTCACCATGGCCGTCTCGATCCCGGGCTGGTAGGACATGAAGGGCATGTCGGCGACGAGGAGGGCTCGGCGCATCCCCCGCCGCACGGCCCGCACGTGGTGCACCATCTCGTCCATGGTCACCGGGATCGTGGAGTCGTACCCAAGCACGACGTTCCCGACCGAGTCGCCGACGAGGACGATGTCCACGCCGGCTGCGTCCAGGAGCGCGGCCGTCGGAGCGTCGTACGCCGTCACGGACGTGATCCTCCGGCCGCCCTTCCGGGCGCGAATCGCCCGTGCCGTGATCTTCGCCGGAGCCTTCATGTCCACCTAGATTCCCCTTTCCAGCCGGCCGCCGTCAACTCCCCTCAGGAATCCAGCGGAGCTTCGGTTCCCGGGCCGCCTTGGTCTCGTCGGAACGGCAGATCCGCGTGGTCTCGGGAGCGTGCCGGACGCGGTCGGGGTCCTTCTCCGCCAGCCCCGCGATCTCGCGCATGGCCGCCACGAACGCGTCGAGCGTCTCGCGACTCTCCGTCTCCGTCGGCTCGATCATCATCGCTTCCTTCACGATGAGCGGGAAGTAAACGGTGGGCGGATGGAACCCGCGGTCGATCAGGGCTTTCGCTATGTCGATCGCCTGTACACCGCGGGCCGCCTGCCTAGAGGCGGAGGCGACGCACTCGTGCATGCAGGGACGGTCGAACGGGAACTCGAAGACGTCCCGGAGCTTCACGCGTATGTAGTTCGCGTTCAAGACCGCGTGCTCGCTGACCTTGGCCAGCCCCTCCCGGCCGAGGAGAAGGAGGTAGGCGTACGCCCTCAGCAGGATTCCGAAGTTGCCGTAGAAGGGCGCGATGTAGCCGATGGTGTCGGGCCGGTCGTAGTCGAGGAAGAACGAACCGTCCTTCCGCCGGATGACCCGCGAGATCGGCAGGAACGGCTCCAGCTTCGCGTTGACGCCCACGGGCCCGGCGCCCGGCCCGCCTCCGCCGTGCGGCGTGGCCAGCGTCTTGTGCAGGTTGAGGTGGACGATGTCGAAACCGATGTCCCCTGGCCGAACCCGGCCAATGATCGCGTTCATGTTGGCGCCGTCGCAGTACATGAGCGCATCGCGCTCATGCGCGATGCGGGCGATCTCGGCGATCTGCGATTCGAAGATGCCCAGCGTGTTGGGACAGGTCAGCATCACCGCCGCGGTCTGGTCGTTGAGCGCCTCCCGGAACTTGGCCGTGTCCATGACCCCTCGCGCGTCCGTCGGGATCGTCCTCGTCTCGTAGCCCGCGATCGCCGCGCTGGACGGATTGGTGCCGTGGGAGGAATCCGGCACGATGACGTGCGTCCGGCGGTGTCCGCGCGCGCGGTGGTAGGCGGCCACGAGCATGATCCCCGTGAGCTCCCCGTGCGCCCCCGCCATCGGCTGGCACGTGAACGCCTTCATCCCCGTGATCTCGCAGAGGAGTGCCTCGAGGCTGTGGATGACCTCGAGCGCGCCCTGCGTGAGCAGGCACCCTTGCTCGAGCTGGGGCAGGAGCGGGTGCAGGTCCCGGAAACCCTCGAGACCCGCCACCGCCTCGGTGAACTTCGGGTTGTACTTCATCGTGCAGGAACCCAGGGGGTAGAAGTTCGTGTCGACCGAGAAGTTCTCCTGGGACAGCCGGGTGTAGTGCCGCACCACGTCGAGCTCCGAGACCTCGGGCAGGGCGGCCGGCACGGCGCGCCTCCACCGCCCGTCGAGCGGCGGGGCCGCCGGCGTGTCCGGGCGCGGCAACGCGACCCCGCGGCGGCCCTCCATGCTGCGCTCGAAGATCAGGCGCACAGGACGGCCTCCAGGCTATGCGCGAACTTCACGATCTCCTCCCGCGTGCGCTTCTCCGTGACCGCCACCAGGAGCCCGTGCTCCATCCCTTTGTAGTACCGACCGAGCGGGAATCCGGCCACGAAGCCCTTGCGGATCATCCGCCCCACGACCTCGTCCGCCGGGCACGGCAGGATGACCGTGAACTCGTTGAAGGTCGGCAGGTCCCGGTCCACGCGTACCCCGGGGAGACGGCCGATCACGTCCTTCGCGAACTCCGCCTTGTCGCGCACGAGCTTCGCCAGATCGACGAGTCCCTGCTTCCCCATGAGCGAGAGATAGATCACGGCCCGCAGGGCGCACAACGCCTCGTTGGAGCAGATGTTCGAGGTCGCCTTCTCCCGGCGGATGTGCTGTTCCCGCGCCTGCAGGGTCAGGACGTAGCACCTGGTCCCGTTGCGATCCACGGTCTCGCCCACGATCCGGCCCGGCATCCTGCGCATGTGTTCCCGGCGGACGGCCATGAATCCCAGATACGGACCGCCGAAGGACAGCGGCAGGCCCAGACTCTGGCCTTCCCCCGTGGCGATGTCGACTCCCGTCTCCCCCGGCGTCTTCAGGAGCCCGAGCGCGAGGGGGTACACGGATTGGATGACGAGGATCCCCCGGCGATGCGCCTCCGCCACGATGTCGGCGTGGTCGTCGACCGAGCCGAAGAAGTTCGGGTTCTGGAGGATCACGGCGGCCGTCCGGTCGTCGAGCTTCGCGAAGAGCTTCGCGCGGTCGCTCTGGCCGTTCGTCGGCTCCACCTCCTCGAACTCGAGCGAAAGGTTCCGCGTGTACGTGTGCAGGATCGTACGGTAGATCGGGCTGACGCCGCTGTCCATCACGATCCGTTGGCGCCCCGTGATCCGGGCGGCCATCATGGCCGCCTCGTACAGCGCCGTGCCTCCGTCGTAGAGCGAGGCGTTGGAGACGTCCATCCCCGTCAGGACGCAGATCGCGCTCTGGTACTCGTACATGGCCTGCAGGGTCCCCTGCGCGCACTCGGGCTGGTAGGGCGTATAGGCCGTCACGAACTCGGCGCGCGACGCCAGGGCGTCCACGGCGGCCGGGATGTAGTGATCGTAGAACCCGCCGCCGACGAAGGGGACAAGGCTCGTGGCGTTGCGCCCCGACAGTTCCCGGAGGAAACTCCTGACCTCCATCTCGGAGCGGCCAGCCGGCAGGTCGAACGACTTCGGCGCCAGCTCCGGCCCGATGTCGGCGAACAGGTCGTCAACGCTGCGCACCCCGATCGCCGCGAGCATCTCGCGGACGTCAGTCTCGGTGTGCGGCAGGTAGTCCATCAGGTCAATGTTTCTGCGTCGCGCAGTGAGCGGCGTACGCGGGTTCGTCCAGCAGCACCCCCCACTCCTTCGCGGCGGCGTCCGAACCGGCCGGCTCGATCTCGATCATCCAGCCCTCGCCGTACGGGTCCTTGGTGACCGTCTCGGGCGATGCCGCCAGCGCCGCGTTGACGGCCCGGATCGTGCCCGACACCGGCGCGTAGAGGTCGAACGCAGCCTTGACCGTTTCGATCGCGCCGAAAGACTTCCCCGCCTTGACCGCCGTCCCCGCCGCGGGCAGATCGACGAAGACGACGTCCTTGATCTCGGCGACGGCGAAGGCCGTGATCCCGACCCGGACGCGGACCCCGTCGAGTTTCGCCCACTCGTGCGAGGCCGCATACCGCAGGCCCGCCGGGGCGCTCACGCCACCCCTCCGGCGGATGCCGCCGTGCCGCGGTAGAACGGCAGGCGCTGGGGGCTGACCGGCAGTTGTCGTCCCCGGATCACTACGCCGAGGACGGCGTCCGGGGTTTCGCCGGACGGCGAAACCCCGCCCGCGGGGCCACGGAGATACCCAATCCCGATGCCAAGTTTCAGACACGGAGAGAATGTTCCGCTCACCACGCTACCCACCTCCTGGTCGCCGACAGCCAGCGTACACCCCTGCCGCGGAATCCCGGGTCCCGCGCAGGTGAACGCCACCTGTCTCTTCCGGGGCCCGCGCGCCTTCAACTCCAGCAACGCCCCCCGCCCGATGAAGTTGCCCTTGTCCGGTTTCACCGCCCATCCCAGCCCGGCCTCCCAGGGCGAGGTTTCCTCGTCGATCTCGTGGCCGTAGAGCGAGTAGCCCGCCTCGAGCCGAAGCCCGTCCCGGGCGCCCAGGCCGCAGGGAACGGCCGGGAGATCCCGGCCCGCCGCCAGCAGGGCCTCCCACAGCGCCGTCGCGCCGGCCGCCCGCGGGTACAGCTCGAACCCGTCCTCCCCGGTATACCCGGTGCGGGAAACCAGCATGGTCTCCCCCGCGACCAGGAACTCCCCGATCGAGAAGCGCGGCAACCCCAAGGTTGCGGGCGCCATCGCGGCGAGGAGACCCGGGGCGGCCCTGCCCTGCAGGGCGATCATGGCGAGCTCGGCGGAGCGATCGGCAAGTTCCACGCCCGCTACGGCGCGCTCCCGGAAGTGCCCGAGGATCTTCCCCCGGTTCCCCGCATTCATGACCACGAGGAACCCGTCTCCCAGCCGGAAGACGATGAGATCGTCCCGCACGCCCCCCGCCTCGTTGAGCGCGAGCGTGTACTGGCCCTGGCCGGGCCGGAGGCGCGCGAGATCGTTCGTGAGCAGGCCCTGGAGGAAGGCCTCGGCGCCCGGGCCCCTGACCGCGAGCCGGCCCATGTGGCTGACGTCGAACAGCCCAACGCGCTCGCGAACGGCCAGGTGCTCCTCGACCACGCCCGTGTAAAGCACGGGCATCTCCCAGCCCGCGAAGGGCACAAGCTTCGCCCCGTGCGCGCGATGCCAACTCGCGAGCGGCGTGTGCATGAGCGGAGCCGTGCCCGTATCCATGGACGGCACACATTGTACGCCACGGCAGCGGGAGAAAGCGGCTGGTGCTACTCGGGAAAGAGCTGGCGGGCGCACATGACGATATTGCGCAGGAGCAGGGCGGAGGTCACCGGTCCCACGCCGCCGGGCACGGGCGTGATCGCGGAGGCCCGCGGCGCCACGCTCGCGAAGTCCACGTCGCCCACGAGCTTCTCGGTCCCGTCCGCGGCCTTGACCACGTTCGTGCCGACGTCGATCACGACCGCGCCTTCCTTGACCATCTCGCCGGTCACGAGCCCCGGCCGCCCCGCGGCGACCACCAGCACGTCCGCGCGCCGTGTCTGCGCACCGAGATCGGCGGTCGCCGTATGGCAGATCGTGATCGTAGGCGTCTTCTTGTCCTTGAGGAGCAGAAGAGCCAGCGCGCGGCCCACCGCCGGGCTCCGCCCCACGATGACCAGGTCCTTGCCCGCGAGCGGCTGGCCGGCGGCCTTGAGCATCTCGATGGCCGCGGCCGCCGTGCACGGCTCCTGGACCGGCGCGCCCAGCGCCAGCAGACCCATCGCGTGGGGATGGAGTCCCTCGACGTCGTGCGACGCGCCGATCCCGAGGCGCGCCTCGATCTCGTTGACACTCTTCGGCCACGGCTGGTGCAGGAGGATTCCGGTGACGGCGGGATCGTCCCGCAGCGATTCGATGGCCGCCGTCAGGGCCGCCTGGCTCACGGGTTCCGGAAGCGCCCGGGCCGTGTAGCCGATGCCGGCCTTCTCGCACGACTTGCGCTGGGAGTCCGCGTAGGACCGGGCCCCGCCGTCGCTCTCCGGGTAGATGAACGCCAGGTGCGGGTGGACGTTGCGGGCTTTCAGCGCCTCGACGTCGCGGGCCGCCTCTTCCCGAATGCGGGCGGCGACCGGGGCGCCCTTGAGGAGGAGGGGCTCCCCCATCGTCAGCTCGCCGGCAGGCGCGTCAGCAGAAGCGGCTCGAGCGCCCGCCGGTTGCCCGCGAGCCGCGCATCCGCGTCCTTGATCCGCGCCGCGAAGCCCGCCCGGACTTCGGCGGGCAGTCCGTCCAGGTTTGCCGCCGCCAGCGTGCGGGCCCCCGACGCGCCCGTTTCGAGGCAGGTGGCCGCCACGAGAACGTCTCCCGCGAACCACTTGGGCGCGCGCCCGAGGACGGCGCCGGCGAACTCGCGCGCCTCGACGCAGCGCTCCATCACGCGGACAGGCACCTCCGTGATGTCGGCCTGGACCTTGGCCCAGCCGGCGGGGTCCTCCTTCCGCTTCGGCCGCGCCTGCGCGTAGGCGCCGTAGGCGTCCGCATCCTTCTGCGCCAGGTCGAGAAGCAGTCCAACCAGCATCTTCAGCCTTTCCCGCGGATCGGGGTCTTCCGGCTTCCAAACGGCGTATTCGGCGACCATGAGCAGCTGGGCCGCCCCCAGCGCGCCCGACAGCGCGGAAGTGGCGCCGCCTCCCGGCGACGGCGTCTTCGCCCCGAGCGACTCCAGGAACCGCGCCAGCGTCTGGCCGGCCACCAGGCCGTCACTCATGGTGGTCCTCCCGCCGCCGCACGATCTCGGCCGCGGCGGTGGCGCCGGGCATCAGGGGCGGAGCCAGCTTCGTGACCCGGACCCGCGCCTGCCGCACCTTCGGAAGGCGGACGAGCGACTCGGCCAGCGCGTCGGCGAGCGCCTCGATCGTCCGGAACGACCGCTTTTCCATCAGGTCCTTCGTCCGCGCGAACGCGGCCCGGTAGTCGAGCGTGTCGGACAGCCGGTCGCGCCGGCGCGGCGGGGAGGAGACATCGAGCGTGAGATCCACCCGGAACGGCCCCCCGAGCTTGCGCTCCTCGGCCAGGGCGCCGTGCCGGCCGCGAAACCGGAGTCCTTCGAGGAGGATGACGGTGACGGGATGGACGCGCCCGGACGACATGGCCTTCCGGGGCGTCTTTACGCGACCGAGGCGCTCGGGGCTTCGGCGTCCGCCGAAGACCCGCGGGTCGCTGCGACCCGGGCGAGCTCGGCGAGCTTCGCGAAGGCGGCAGGATCGTGGATGGCGAGCTCCGAGAGCTGTTTGCGATCGAGGTCCACTTTCGCCAGTTTGAGCCCGTGGATGAACACGTGGTACGGCATCCCGTGTTCGCGCGCGCCCGCGTTGATCCGCTCGATCCAGAGGCGCCGCATGTCGCGCTTCTTGTTCCGCCGGTCGCGCCACGCGAAATTGCCGGCGCGCTGGACGTGCGTGAGGGCGGTGGCGTACCGCTTGCTCCTCGCGCCGTAGCCGCCCTTCGCGAGCTTGAGGATCTTCTTGTGCCACCTGCGGGTGGTCTTCCCCGGCTTGACGCGTGCCACGGGCTCCTCCTACCTCGACCCGTAGGGCATCAGGCGTTTCACGTGCACGGCGTCCTGCTTGGGCAGGTACACCGCGTGGTTGAACCCCCGCTTGCGCTTCTCGGACTTCTGGTGCATGTGGTGCCGGCGCCCGACCCTGGCGTACTTCACCCGCCCGCTGGACGTGAACCGGTAGCGCTTCATGGCGGAACGATTGCTCTTGAGCTTCGGCACGGTGGTTCTCCTTATTCCCGTCAGGCCTTGGGCTTGCCGGCCTTCGGGGTCATGATGATGGACTTGTACTTCGGCTCGCTCTCGTCGCGGTACTCGACGACGCCGACCTTGCCGAGGTCGCGGACGCAGTTCTCGAGCACTCGCATGCCAAGGTCCGCGTGATCCGCCTCGCGCCCGCGGAAGGTGATCACGAGCTTCACCTTGTCCCCCTTGCCGAGGAACTCCTCCGCGTGCCGCAGCTTGACCTGGTAGTCGTGCGGCGCGATCTTCACGTGGAACTTGACCTCCTTGATCTTGACCACATGCTGGCGCCTGCGGGCCGCCTGCTCGTGCTTCTGCTGCGTGTACCTGAACTTCCCGAAATCCATGAGGCGCGCCACCGGCGGGTCCGCCTCGGGCGCGACCTCGACGAGATCCAGCCGGGCCTCCTCGGCGCGCCGGAGCGCGTCATCGAGGGCCACAATGCCCAGCTGCTCGCCCTTGCCCCCCACCAGCCGCAGGCGCGGCGCCGTCAACTCCCGGTTTATCCGGTAATGGCGTTCGTTGCCTGGCATCAGGAAGCGGAAGCCCCAGATTCCGTCGCCTTAAGCGTCAAGAACCCTGGGGCTCCTTCGGTTCGGGATACGCGTTCACTTGGCCGATCGTAGCATGGCCCCTTGCCTGGACTCAAGTGGGGTTGCGCGTTCACAAACGCTCGATCAGGGCGTCGGCAAATCCGGAGGTCCCGACCTGGCGCGCGCCCGCCATCTGCCGGGCCAGGTCGTAGGTCACGATCCTCTCCCCGACGGTCCGGTCCAGGGCGGCTGAAAGCCGCTCCGCTGCCTCCCCCCATCCCAGATGCTCGAGCATCATGACCCCCGACAGGATGACGGCGCAGGGGTTCACCATGTCCCGGTCGGCATACTTGGGCGCGGTGCCGTGGGTGGCCTCGAAGACCGCCGCCTCGTCCCCGATGTTCGCTCCCGGCGCCAGCCCCAGCCCGCCCACCTGGGCCGCCGCGGCGTCGGAGAGGTAGTCGCCGTTGAGATTCGGCGTGACGATGACGTCGAACTCGTCCGGGCGCAGCAGGAGATGCTGGAAGATGATGTCCGCAATGCGGTCGTTCACGAGGATCCTGCCGGCGGGATCCGCGCCCGAGGGCGTCCCGCCCGCCGCGACGAGCTCGTCCTCGGTCACCGTCAGCGCGCCGAACTCCTCCTTCGCGAGGTCGTAGGCCCATTGCCGGAACGCGCCCTCGGTGAACTTCATGATGTTGCCCTTGTGCATGATCGTGATCCGCTTCCGCCCGCGCGCCATCGCGTACCGGACCGCCATCCGCATGAGCCGCTTCGTCCCGAACGGCGAGATCGGCTTGACCCCCACGCCCGAGTCCGCCCTGATGGTTTTTCCCAGCTCCGCGCCCACGAACTCGATGAACTTCCGGGCCTCCGGACTCCCGGCCGCCCACTCGATGCCGGCGTAGACGTCTTCGGTGTTCTCCCGGAAGATGACGACGTTGAGTTTCTGCGGCTCCTTCACCGGGGAAGGCACCTGGCTGAACCAGCGCACCGGCCGGACGCACGCGTAAAGGTCGAGCGTCTGGCGCATCGTCACGTTGAGACTCCGTATTCCTCCGCCGACCGGAGTCGTGAGCGGCCCCTTGATCGCAACGTGCCAGGTCCGGATGGCCTCGAGGGTCTCGTCGGGCAGCCAGGAGCCGGTCGCCTTGAAGGCCTTTTCCCCCGCCAGCACCTCCATCCACGCGATGGAGCGCCGGCCGGAGTAGGCCTTGCCCACGGCCGCGGACAACACCCGGCTGGCCGCGCGCCAGATGTCGCGGCCGGTGCCGTCGCCTTCGATGAACGGGATGACGGGGCGGTCGGGAACGATAAGACGGCCGCCCTCTACCCGGATCGGCTGGCCGTCAGCCGGAACGTTGGGCGTCACGGGGTCTGGAGCTGCCCCTTCTTCCCGGCCCGCTGGGCGATCATCGTCGCCAGGACGCGGGTCTGGGCTTCCTCGGTCACGCCGAGAAGCTCGTAGACGAGAATCGGCTGGGCCTTGCCCTTCACCATGACCGGATCGCGC
>Ga0315294_10001216_pt1 | contig 27825 bp, 30 predicted proteins | sample YL17G13_40_MG_FD_203626 | JGI IMG/M metagenome (GOLD analysis project Ga0315294, IMG submission 203626) | Sediment microbial communities from Yellowstone Lake, YNP, Wyoming, USA - YL17G13_40 | ecosystem: Environmental > Aquatic > Freshwater > Lake > Sediment | place: USA: Wyoming | collected... | reverse complement strand
CTCTCTCCCGCTGCCCGGAGGAGGAAGCTTCCCAGAAAATACAGGCTTATCATATTGAATAAGATGTGGCCAAAACCGCCGTGGACAAAAACGCTGCTTATGATGGTCCATGGGTGTTGTGAGAGCAGCGCCGGTCTAAGGCCAAAGAGACTGATTACTTCCACCGGTCTTAGCAAGGTGATTACGAAGATTAAGACATTTAGAGCTATTAGAAACCACAGGGCATTCAAATTAGCGGCGCGATAGGTTCGCATTGTGCAATTATAGGGTAAATCTAGCTTCTGGTTCAACAGGCGGTCTCAGTGAGAGCGTTTGGCAATGACATTCTGAGGAGTCCCGATGGATCGGGACGACGAAGAATCTCTGGACGCAGTCCCCGAGCCAGGCCCAGATTCTTCACTTCGCTCAGAATGACAGAAGAGGAGATGCTCGGAATGACACATTTCACTTGTCATTGCGAGACTGACGGGTTCAGTCGAAGCAATCTTCGGCATTGCCGCGCGGAGTTTACCCTGAGCAGTATAATATTCTTCCCCTTCACTTCGTTCAGGGCTTCGGCTCAGCCACTCAGAATGACAAGATGAGAAGGGCTCGCAATGACGAAACGAGAGCAGGTCAGGATGACAGATGGATGTTGTTGAACAGTCTCCGGCTCAAAGAGCTGGTGGGTTATGATGTATTGTAATATCTGGCGCGGTGAGTTTATAATGGGGAGCATATTTAGGCTAGCAAGATATTTTTGCTGTAGGAGCTTTAGGTGAGCGAGCAGAACCCAGAGAGAAAACGAAAGTTTCTCCCGATAGTCATAGTGGGCATAATCCTGGCAGCCCTCTGCGGCATCTCATTGTACATACGCATAGCCCTGCCCCATGACCAGATTTTCGTCAATGGCGCGGTCTGGTTCCGTGAGACTGATGCCTATTACTACATGCGCAACATAGAGACTCTGGTTCATAACTTTCCCCACTATAATTCCTTTGACCCCTACATACTCTTCCCCGGTGGTGGTGGAGCGCTTGCTCGACCATTCTTCGCCTGGTTTGTCGGCGGGATTATTCTGCTCGTTAAAGGAGCGGCATCAAGTCTGCATAGCATGGAAGTGGTGGCCGCCTACATGCCGGCTATTCTGGGTACTCTCACACTGATCCCGGTGTACTTTATCGGCAAGGAGCTGTTTAACCGCTGGGCGGGCGTGATTGCCGCCGCCCTGGTTGCCATCTTGCCTGGCGAATTTCTGCATCGTTCCCTGCTGGGCTTTACCGACCACCATATCGCTGAGGTCCTGTTCAGCACCGTGTGCATGCTCTTTCTCATCATGGCCATTAAACGGGCTCGGGAAAGAGAGATTTCCTTCAGCCACGTCCTCAGTAGGGACTGGTCAACTATCATTAGGCCCCTCATCTATACCCTGCTGGTCGGCATCTTCTTGGGTCTTTATCTCCTTTCCTGGCAAGGTGGGCTGATGTTCATCTTCATTATATTTATTTACCTGGTGATTCAGTTCGTCGTGGACCACTTAAGGCGTAAGTCAACTGACTATCTGTGCATCGTCGGCACTCCCCTTTTTATTATTGCCCTTCTCATGCTTCTTCCACTACTGGCCAAGGGCAGCCTGGATACCATTTCTCGTGTATCTCTACTAATTGCCATACTGGTACCGATAATCTTGAGTGTCATCTCACGGCTCATGGCCGCCCGGACTCTGAAGCCTGTTTACTATGTTTTGGTCTTGGTAGGACTGACCGGTATAGGTCTGGCTGTCTTGCATGCCCTCGATCCCTCCTTACTTGGGTCCATGCTCAGTCAGTTCAGCGTCTTTGGACAGTCCGGTGCTATGCTGACCGTCATGGAGGCGACCGGCCTTCTCTTCCCTCAAGGCACTTTCACCTTCAGTATGGCCTGGGCCAATTTCACCACCTCCTTCTTCATCTCATTTATCGCCCTGGTCATGCTTGCTTTTGTGGTCGTCAAGGAGAGAAGCGCCCACAAGACCTTGTTCCTGGTCTGGAGCGTGGTAATGTTGCTGGCAGTCCTGGGGCAGCGCCGCTTCGGCTACTACTATACTTTAAATGCCGCCTTGCTCACAGGATATTTTTCCTGGAAAATGCTGGATATTGCCGGCTTAAGTAAATTGCTGGCTAAGCCTAAGGAACTGGTGGAAGCAGTTAGAAAATTCAAGAAGAAGAAGAAAAAGCAAAGCAGGGAAGGGGCGAAGCCAAAATCCTTTATGCAGCCCCGGGGTGTCTGGATAAGCGTCATCGTTGTCGGCATAGTTCTCTTCTTCCTGGTAATTTTCCCCAGCGTTGGACTCTGGAAGGATACGCCTACCAGCCTCGGCGGCGGGCTTTACATCGGATATACAAAGCCGCTGGCGCAGCAGGCGCCTATTATGGACAACGGGTGGTATACCGCGTGTTCGTGGCTGCAAGACAAAGATAATACCGGCGTGCCTAATACGCCCGACCCTTTTGGTGACCTTGGTGATCCCAATTTCTATTACAAGCTATATAAGACTCCATTCCAATATCCTGAATCCGCCTACGGCGTGATGTCGTGGTGGGACTATGGCTACTTCATAATGCAGATTGGCCACCGCATACCCAATGCCAATCCCGGCCAGGCTGGAGCCGTCCAGGCTGGCAAGTTCTTCACAGCCCAGAATGAAAGCGCAGCCCAGGCAATTGTGGAGGAGTACAACTTAGGTACGAAATATGTGATGATTGACTCTGCCATGGCAACCGGGAAGTTCTACGCTATGGCGGAATGGGCTGGCAAAAACGTGAGTGACTTTTACGAGGTCTATTACTTGCCGACAGAAGAAGGCGGAGAATGGCGAACCTTGTTCTACCCTGCTTTCTACCAGTCCATGGTGATCAGGCTCTACAACTTCGATGGCAGAGCCGTGACTCCCGCCACGAATTCATCGATAGTCATATCTTACGAAGAGAAAATAACGAGTGACGGGCAGAAGTATAAGGCGATCACCAGCGGGCAAGCTTTCGCCACTTATGAAGAGGCCCGGGCTTATGTCGCCAGTCAGACGTCTGGAAACTACAGAATAGTGGGCACCAGCGCCTCCACCAGCCCCGTGCCCCTCGAGGCATTGGCCGACTATCAGCGTGTGTATCCCGAGCACAGCCTTCCCGAACCTGACGGCGCTACCAGCCCGGCAGCCGTGAAGATCTTCAAGTATCTTGGCTCCGACGGGTCCTGACTCCTCTGGTAGAAACTAGCTCCTTTCGTCATTTGGGTTTTGTCATTTGTCATTCTGTGGCTCTCCATATTGTGATTGCGAGTCTTTCCTGTTTTGTCATTGCGGGCATATATGCAGGAGATGTTGTTATTTGGGTGCTTGTCATAGGGGGAAAAGCGTGAGGGAAGCCGGGATGATTCGTTTTGTAAAAATGGCTATTTTTTCTGGAGTTCAACAGCTCTTTTTCATACGTAAGGCGATTACCTCCGGCGCATTCAACCGTTAAAATACACACGATTCGTTTCGTCGGTTTACCATTTATATTTGCGCGCCGTGGGGGCTGGGGGACTGACGCATGGAGGCAATCTCCAAAAGATTCTCGACAACGGTTTTGAGGTAGTTGCGGTCGGTTGGGTCCAACCCGTAATTTGCAGAATACCATTTTACGAGTAACCTGGAGGCTTCTCTGATTACGCGGCGATTACCGGGGTCGTACTGAAGAGAAGATTGTAACTTGACGCGAACGAACGCTATTCCAGGGTCAACGCCTTCCAGATTGGTAATGTTCCACAGTTCCTGTGTTTGGGCGGGGCTAAGGGTAGCGGAATAGAAGCCATGTCTGCGGGCATTCCGGTTGCCTTTCTGGCCACCGCGCTTCCTTTTAATCTGTGTTTGGTTTACAGTCACGTTTTGAGAAACCTCACCCGCGGGATTTGGTTTGTTGGGGTAACACACGAGTTCCAAACAGAAATTAGCATGAATTCTTCATTTGAACAAGGGGAAAATGTCACTTCTCTTCGAATGATTGACTGAGGCTGTGGAACATCGAGGACAGGGTTTTTCTGTTCATAGTATATAACTTATGCTCGAGCTGAAGCTAGAAAACAACACAAATTGCATATATGCCCATTGCGAGCGAAGCGCGGCAATCTCATAGCGTCGATGGGGATTGCTTCGGCTGGCTTCGCCAGCCTCGCAACGACCAGGGGGAGTGTCATTGTGCCCCTCTCTCCGTTTGTCATTGCGGTGAGCCAAAGCCCTGAGCACCGCGAAGGGGAAGCGCGGCAATCTCATACCCCTCCCCCGGATTGCTTCGTCGCCCCGATTCAGCGAGGCTCCTCGCAATGACAGAGAAGGGCGTGCCTCGCAATGACGGTTTGCCTTGCCAAACGCTCCTCTGATAAACTGCTAGAAGAGACAACAATGCAGCACGTTAGCAGTTGCGAGTAATGCAGTTAAGCAAGGTGATATGATATCTGCTGCTCCGTAGAGAACGGCATTTGAAATGAAAGCGTTAATATTGGCTGGCGGTAAGGGAACTAGACTTAAGCCACTGACCAACACCCTGTCTAAACAGCTTATTCCGGTGGCTAATAAACCAATACTTTACTACGTTTTGGAGCAGGTCGTTGAGGCTGAAATAAAGGATATTGGTATTATTATCTCACCGGAAACCGGGCAGGGGATTAAGGAAGCGGTGGGAGATGGTTCAAGGTGGAATGCTCAGATTACTTACATTTTACAGCCTGAACCTTTAGGTCTGGCCCATGCTGTTAGGACAGCCCGAGACTTCCTTGGGGATTCCCCTTTCTTGATGTTTCTTGGCGATAATCTTATTCAGGGCGGGGTCAAGAGCTTCGTTGAGGAGTTCACTACCAACAAGGTTGATGCCCTTGTTCTCCTCAAAGAAGTTGCCGACCCACGCCTGTTCGGCGTTGCCGAACTAAACGAAAAAGGCGAGATAACCAGGATCGTGGAGAAGCCACGCGAACCGAAAACAAATCTGGCGGTACCTGGCGTTTACCTCTTCACCAAAGACGTACACCGGGCAATAGACAGGATAAAACCCTCATGGCGGGGAGAACTTGAAATAACCGATACCATTCAACAGCTCATTGACTCCGGCAAGAAGGTGCGCAGTCACATACTCACTGGCTGGTGGCTGGATACCGGGAAGAAAGATGACCTCTTGGAAGCTAACCGTATTGTCCTTGATGATTACTTGAAGCGAGACATTAGAGGTGAAGTGGATTCTCAAAGCCGGGTCGTTGGCAGGGTGGAAATCAGACAAGGGGCAAGGATAGAAAACAGCACTGTAAGAGGCCCGGCATCCATTGCCGAAGGGTGTCAGGTCAAGAATTCATTTATCGGTCCTTTCACGAGCATTGGAGCGGGCACAGTGATCGAGCACTCCTCAATAGAGCACTCGGTTGTCCTGGAGAGCTGCCGTATCTCGGGAATTGAGCGCCTGGCTGATAGCGTTATTGGCCGAAGCACTGAGGTAATAAAGGGTGGGCAGAATTTGAAGGCGGTAAGGCTTTTCGTTGGCGACGATGCCAAAGTGGAACTCTAGAAACGAAGGAGGCACACTATGCCGTTTATTTTCAAGAGGTTGGAGCTTGCCGGGCTAGTCTTGATAGAACCAAAGGTTTTTGAGGACGAGCGGGGTTTCTTCATGGAAACATACAAGGCGCCGGATTTTATGGCTGCCGGCATAAAGGTAAATCTTGTGCAGGAGAATCACTCCCGTTCCGGCAAAGGAGTTCTGAGGGGACTGCATTATCAAAACCCGCCCTTTGCACAGGGAAAGCTGGTGAGGGTGGCAAGGGGTGAGATATTTGATGTCTCCGTTGACATAAGAAAGGGCTCCCCTACATGGGGCAAATGGGTGGGGGTGGTCCTATCGGAAGGAAACAGAAATATGCTCTATGTTCCGGCAGGCCTTGCTCATGGTTTCTGTGTCCTTTCAGAAATTGCCGAGGTCCTATATAAAACCACCGCTGTCTACTCCGCTGAATCTGAAGCTGGTATTATCTGGAATGATGAGGACTTGAATATCGATTGGCCTGTTAAAGAGCCGATTCTGTCCGAGAAAGACAGGAGATGGCCCACTCTGAAGAATGCGGATATCGGGTTTTCCTACAGCCGTTCCCACCATAGTCATTCTGAGCGAGAGAAGCGAGCGAAGAATCTCACAGACCCTTCGCTTCGCTCAGGGTGACATGATGGCGGTTCAAAGGTTATGGTATTATCATGTGGGAGGCAGAATGAAGCTTCTTGTCACCGGCGGCGCTGGCTTTATCGGCAGCAACTTTATTCACTATTCACTAAAGGAACACCCGGCTTGGGAGATAACCAATCTCGACAAGCTCACCTATGCCGGCAACCTGGAAAACCTGAAAGATATACAGGACCAGTCTGGCTACCACTTTGTCAAAGGAGATATAGCTGACAGAAAGCTGGTTGACAAATTACTGGGCCAGGGGTTCGACGTCATTGTGAACTTTGCTGCCGAGAGCCATGTTGACCGCAGCATCCTGGATGCCTCGCCATTCATCGAAACTAATGTTAAAGGGACCCAGGTGCTCCTGGAAGGGGCAAAGAAGCACGGAATTCAACGATTCATCCAGGTATCCACCGATGAAGTTTACGGCTCAACCGATAGCGGCTTCTTCACTGAAGAATCGCCCTTGTCTCCCAGCAGTCCGTATTCTGCCAGCAAAACCGCTGCCGACCTTCTGTCTCTTGCTTATTTTAAGACTCATCATCTGCCGGCAATCGTCACCCGCTGCACCAACAACCTCGGACCATACCAATTCCCGGAGAAGCTAATTCCTCTGGCTGTCACCAACGCCCTGGAGGATAAGCCAATCCCTGTCTATGGTGATGGTCTCAACATCCGCGACTGGATCTTTGTCAGCGACCATTGCCGGGCTCTCGATGTCGTCATTCAGAAGGGCCAGCCCGGCGAGATATACAACATCGGCGGCGGCAATGAGAAGACCAACCTGGACCTTATTCACAAGCTGCTGGAGCTGCTGGACAAGCCGCGGAGCCTGATACAATTCGTTACCGACCGTCCGGCCCACGACCGCCGCTACGCTCTGGATTGTGCCAAGATAGCCAGGGAACTGGGGTGGAAGCCAGCGTACTCCTTTGAGAAGGCCTTGAGGGCTACTGTGGACTGGTATCTAAAGAACGAGTCCTGGTGGCGGTCAATCAAGAGCGGCGAGTATTCCAAATACTACGAGAGAATGTATTCTCATAGATGAAAGTCTTAGTCACGGGCGCCAATGGACAACTAGGCACCGACCTTTGCAAAGTCCTGCGAGATTTTGAGCTTATTCCGCTCACCCATAAAGACATCGAAATCAGTGATACGGACTCAGTCAAGCAGGCATTCAACAAACATAAGCCTGACATAATCATCAATACCGCCGCTTATGTTCGAGTTGATGACTGTGAAACTGAGCGAGACAAAGCCTTTCTAATCAACGCTTTGGGCGCTAGAAATATCGCAGTGGCAGCCCAAGAACTTGGAGCCAAGTTAGTTTACATCAGCACTGACTACGTCTTCGGCGGTGAAGACGAACCTCGCACTATTCCTTACACCGAATTTGACGTCCCCGCACCACTTAATACCTACGGGAAGTCAATGCTTGCGGGCGAAAACTTCGTCCGGCACCTCTGTCGCAGGCACTTTATCGTCCGCACCTCCGGACTTTTTGGCGTTGCCGGCTCCCGTGGCAAAGGCGGTAACTTCATCGAGACCATGCTCAGGCTGGCCAAAGAGCGCGATGAACTCACGGTGGTCGATGACCAGGTCTTTTCTCCCACCTACACCATGGATTTGGCCCGGAAAATAGCCCAGTTGATGACCACCGACTATTACGGCATATTCCATATCACCAATAGAGGCGTCTGCTCCTGGTACGAGTTCACCACCGGAATACTTAAACTCGCTGGCATAAAGACTCCGGTCGTCCCCATAACTTCAGACCAGTACCCTCAGAAAGCCCGGAGGCCCCGCTACTCGGTGCTGGATAATTACCACCTGCGGCTTCTGGGCATGGATGACGTGAGGGCCTGGCAGGAAGCCCTAAAAGATTACCTGGTCGCCAAAGGACATATTGCCTGAGGCAACGAACCATTTTCCTCATGTCATTGCGAGCCTTTCCCCATTGTCATTGCGAGCGAAGCGTGGCAATCTCATTACCTACCAGACACCCGGACCGTCGTTGCGAGCCCCGACGTAATCGGGGCGCGGCAATCCCATCGCCCCGACGGAGATTGCTTCGGCTGGCTTCGCCAGCCTCGCAATGACAGTCGGAGAGTCGGCAAACGACCTCAAGCTATTAAAAGAATACAAACGTGATAAAATGTATCAAGTGGAGATGATACTAAGCTCAGTAAAGTAGGGGGTGTCTAAAATGTCTAGCGCATTAAAGGAGATGGATAGGGCTGAACTAGTTAATCTGGAACGGCTGGCTCAGTTACTGAAAGGTCTTAGCCCAGCAGAGCTTGAAACCCTGGAGTTTTTACTACAACCAGAGCTAGCAACCGAGCTTAAACAGAGGCGACGCAGAGCAGCGGCAGAGCTTAAAGAAGGGAAAACTTTATACAAAGCAGAGCTATTTGTTGACTAAGGAACCAGTGTACACTGTCAAGTTTGCCAGCGTTGTTAAAAGCGATGTTCGTAAACTAGATAAGCAATTACAAAGGATAATCAAAGAGGAACATCTTACCAGTATTGAAAAAGACCCCTTCAAGGCTGTCCCACTTCTTTACGAATTCAAAGGGCTTTGGTCTTATCATTTTAACTATAAAGAAAGCCAATACAGAATCATATATGAGATCTATCCCGAAGACAAAATTGTTCTAGTGATTATGATTAGAAGCAGAGAAAGACTCTATGAAGCTTTGAGACGGAGGATTAAGTGATTACGGAGACCCCGCATGACGATACTAAGAATGAATTTGGAATCAAAGCTTACAACCTTCGACTGCCGACTATTGACTCTCGACTCCATTGTCATTGCGAGGGTGAGCCGAAGCCCCGAGCCAGGCGAAGGGGAAGCGACGTGGCAAACTCAAGAAACCCAAAGAACTCAACAAACGCAGGCAACTGTTAGACCATGAGCACCGTTCAGAGAATTGCCGAAAATACCACAGCTTTGCTGGTTGTCCAGGCTTGCGTTCTTTGTCGTCTGCGATTTGTTTCCTGAACAGAAAGGCGATCCTCAATCTACCTTGTGCTCTCGAGCGTCGTTGATGCTACACTATAGATTCTGGTAAAATTCCATAGCAGTTCTCGACAGAGGGCTCACCAGCTGCAGCGCTATGAGTGTTGGAGAAAGTAATACAACGCAAGCGGACATAGCAAGAAAGCCCGTTACCATAATCCGTCCCCCAAGAGGATGGATGCCTATCAACCTCCGCGAACTTTGGGCGTATCGGGAGCTGCTTTACTTCTTCACCTGGCGCGACATCAAAGTGCGCTACAAGCAGACACTGTTTGGCTTCGCCTGGGCCATCATCCAGCCCATCTTCATGATGATAGTATTCAGTCTCTTCTTCGGCACACTGGCCAAGATTCCCTCAGAAAATATCCCTTACCCTCTTTTCAGTTATGCAGGCGTGCTTCCCTGGACCCTGTTCGCTGAGGGATTGACGCGCTCGAGTAACAGCCTTGTGCAGGATGCCAACCTTCTGCAGAAGGTATATTTCCCTCGGTTGCTTATGCCAATCTCGGGCATTCTCTCTCCCGTGGTGGACTTTGCTATTGCCTTTGTGGTCCTGATCGGCTTGATGCTCTACTATAGGTACTATCCCGGTGTAATGATGTTCTTGATATTGCCCTTCCTCCTATTGGAGTTGATGCTTGCCATAGGTGTAGGGTTGTGGCTTTCGGCAATCAATGTTGAGTATCGCGATGTCCGCTATGCCATACCATTCCTGATTCAGCTCTGGTTATTTGCCTCACCGGTAGTGTATCCAGTAACATTCGTGCCCGAGCGTTTTCAGGCTGCATACGGATTGATAAACCCCATGGCGGGCATACTGGAGGGCTTTCGCTGGGCTGTTCTAGGAACAAAGCCTCCGAGCGACTTGTTGATTGCTTCGGTGGCGATAATTCTAGTCATACTGATTTCCGGCGCCTTCTACTTCCGCCGCCGCGAAAAGGCCTTCGCCGATGTTGTGTGATATGCATGAGTGCCATCGCTATTAAAGTCGAAAACCTGGGCAAGCGCTACCGCATCGGTCAGACTGTGGGCTATAAGACTTTGCGGGAGAGCCTGATGAGTGTTGCAACCACCCCCTTGCGACGCTTGCGCTCTACCAGCCATGAGCCATCAGCCATCAGCCATCAGCCTAATACCATCTGGGCTCTCAAAGACGTCTCATTCGAAATTAAGCAAGGCGAAGCCGTGGGAATCATCGGCAGGAACGGAAGCGGCAAGAGCACCTTGCTGAAAATCCTCTCCCGCATCACGGCGCCCACGGAGGGCTATGCCGAAGTCCATGGCCGCGCGGGCTCACTCCTGGAGGTGGGCACCGGCTTCCACCCCGAGCTTACAGGTAGAGAAAACATATATCTTAATGGTGCTGTTCTGGGGATGAAGCGGGATGAAATCAAGCGTAAGTTCGACGAGATTGTCGCCTTTGCCGAAATCGAGAAATTCCTGGACACGCCTGTGAAGCGCTACTCCAGCGGCATGTATGTGCGGCTTGCCTTCTCCGTAGCTGCCCACCTGGACCCCGATATCCTTCTGGTAGACGAGGTGCTGGCAGTAGGCGATGCGCAATTTCAAAAGAAATGTCTGGGCAAGATGGGCGAGGTAACGAAGGGTGGTAGAACAGTTTTGTTTGTGAGCCATAACATGGCAGCAGTTCGCAATTTGTGCCAACGTTGCCTCCTCCTTGAAGAAGGTACGATGGCAGTTTCGGGGGATACGGTGTCTGTGATTGCAAAGTACAACGAGGGCATCAATAATAAACGTGGGGTCCCTGTCTCTGAACGACTTGATAGAGGTGGTACCGGAGAGGCTAGCTGTGTTAGGGTATCTTTTCTGGACGCCTCAAAAAACGAGGTGCCTTCCCTGTATTCCGGTCAACCATGTCACATTCAGCTGGATTTCGAGTCCCAGAGGATGGATTTGAATAACATAAAAGTAGGAATCGGAATTGATACCGTTGAAGGAAGCAGGGTCTTAACGCTATATAGCGATTTCACAGGACAGAGCTTCGCCATTCGCGACAAAAAGGTTTCATTCCTGTGTAGCTTGGCAGATGGTCTTAATCTGCGTCCTGATATCTACCTGATTTCTACGTTTCTCAGCAGTCAATATGGAGTTCTCGATGTTGTTCTCAATGCAGCTGCGCTTGAGATTCGGGATGCGGACTTTTATGGGACAGGACGATTGCCCGATAGGTCGCAAGGCCCAATACTACTCAGACACACTTGGTCAGTAGGTGACGTAGTTTCTGTAAGGCACAACCCATGAGAAATAACGTCAAAGAATTTGTTCAATTAGTCAAGACAGTTGTTACTATTCGAGATCCGATCATCGAGATCGGATCTTTCCAGGTTCCTGAACAAATAGGTTATGCCGACCTTAGGCCTTTGTTCCCTGGAAAAGAATACGTGGGATGCGATATGATACCTGGCGCTGGCGTTGACAGGATTGAAAACGTGGAGCGCTTGAGTTTTGAATCTGAGACAATAGATACTATCCTGATCCTTGATACGCTAGAGCACGTTCAAAACCCTTTTGCAGCCATGGATGAGATATATCGCGTCCTCAAAGCAGGCGGAGTTGTGATTATGAGTTCAGTAATGGCTTGGCCGATTCATGACTATCCCAATGATTACTGGCGATTTACTCCGGAGTCCTTCAAGCTGTTGCTGCAACGCTTCCAAGCTAAGTTCGTCTTTTTTCAAGGCCAAAAACATTTCCCTCATACTGTGCTTGGACTTGGTATTAAGGGAACAATGACGTCGACGGAGGTAGAGGAGATTGGAAAGAGGCTGTCGGAGATTAACCGGGAAGAGATCGGCGTTACCATTGCAACACCCGGCGTTTGTAGGGTTGTCAGAAGCGGCGTCATCTCCTCTGACGGAACATTTCATTCCCTTGAGAAACTTGGCTTCGTTACAAAATCAGGGCACTACATTCCAATTGGAAAACATTTTCCGTTCGTCATAATGCGAGCTATTCTATTCAAATCTCGTGGTCTCGTTCAGCAGTACGATAGGATTCGTCTAGGAATGATAGAGAGGCGGATGGTTGGTCACCACCATGACTGGGAGGGATATTACAATGTCTTGAAAGAATTCAAGCCTCATGGGCTACCAAAGATATATGTTAACCAGATTTGGACTGAATGGAAAGAGTTTTTGGAATTTATGGCCCGCGAACGAAAGCCTAAGCGAATATTAGAAATTGGAACTGGTAGAGGAGGATCTACTTACTTCCTGTCAAAACTCGGCGGGGAGGGATCGCTGCTGATAACGATAGATGTGGATCCTACGTCTAGAGAATATGTTGCCTTATTCAGAAGGTACAGACCGCAACAGATATCCTGCGTTGTTGCAGATTCTGGTGACCCAACCACTGTTCAGGCAGTTGCAGCTATCTTGGATGGTGCTCCACTAGACCTTCTCTATATCGATGGTGACCATTCATATGAGGGTGTAAAAAGAGACTTTGAGCTCTACAGGACATTTTGCACAGAGAAATCTCTAATTTGCTTGCATGATATTAATCCTGACTATGGAGTATCGAAGGGTGTCCAGACCGATGCATATTCTGGGGAGGTATATAGATTTTGGGGCGAGATCAAAGCGAAATATGAGCACACGGAATTTATCGACTCCACTGAACAAGATGGTTTCGGGATCGGTCTCATCTACTATATACCAGCAGGTATCTAATTATGGAGAGCAAGCTGAGAGATCCCTTGGTATCCATCTGTATTCCCACCTACAACTACGCACATTACCTGCGACAGGCCATTAATAGCTGTCTTAGTCAATCCTATAAACAAATAGAATTGATAATCGTTGACGATGCTTCCACAGATAATTCGGGCGAACTTATCAGATCTTTCAATGATTCGAGAATTCGTTTCCTGGAGAATCCAGTGAGGCTTGGTTTGGTAGAGAATTGGAACAAGACGCTGTCGTTGGTTCGTGGGGAGATCGTCAAGTTCCTCTTCGCAGATGACTACTTGGTAGAGGATGCAATCGAACGTATCGTCAAGGTGTTTGAAAACCCAGACGTAGCTCTTGTTTTCAGCGCTGCCACGGTGGTCGATGCTCAAGGCAAGCAAACGTACGTTCATCAACCCTATCCTAAGGAGAGGCATCTACGGGGGCTAGATGAAATCAAGCGCTGTCTGAAAAAGGGGAACTACATCGGAGGCCCGTCTTCAGTTGCAATAAGAACAAGCATTATGGAGCGAGCTGGCAGGTTCGACGGGGCGTTGCGGTTTCACGCTGACCTGCAGATGTGGCTCAGGATAATGCTTAAGGGCGATGCCTATTTTTTGGCAGAACCTTTGGTGTATATTCGTCAACACGAAGGCTCAGAAACAAGTAGACTAGAAGAGACAGGGCAGATCCCGAAGGAGACGCTAAAATTCCTGATACGTTGTTTGCAAAACGAACAACTGCGTTCTCTTCTATCGGAATCGGAGACAAGCGAGCTTATTGACCAATATGTGAATCTATCCATCTCGGAACTCCTCAGAACCACGAAATCGCGGCCCTATTGGACAGGATGGAAGATTCTTGCTACAGGTGCTCGGAAATCTAGAATACTGCCATACTTGTACAAAGTGTTATGCTCTAGCATTATATATCGTGCAATGAAATTGATCAGAAGGTTTTCCAGCAAGGAACCGAGGATAAGCTTTTCTCAATGTGGAGAGGATTTAATAATTGATTTCATCTTTGATGCTCTAGATTTATCGAAACCGTCATATCTTGATATAGGTGCACACCATCCGACATACTTGAATAATACGTATCTTTTCTACCAGAAGGGATGCAATGGGGTTTGTATAGAACCTAATCCGGCACTCCTTGCTAGAATAGAAAGAATTCGGAAGAGAGACATCTGTCTGAATGTTGGAGTAGGGATTAGTCTGGAACGTGAGGCTGATTTTTTTGTTATGAGTTCTGATACACTTAGCACTTTCTCAAAGGAAACGGCTGAGCGTTATCAGAGTTATGGTAATCAAAAGATTGAAAAAGTGATTCGCATTCCGCTGGTTCCGGTCAATGACATTATCAAGGAGCACTTCAAGGATTGCCCTGTTTTTGTTTCCTTAGATGTCGAAAGCATGGAACTGGAAGTGCTAAAAACATTTGACTTCACCTCGTTCCGTCCAGCAGTGTTTTGCATTGAGACATTGACATATACAGAAGACAAATCGGAGAGGAAGATAGAGGAGGTCAGCACCCTGATGCATGCTAACGGCTACTTTACATATGCTGACACTTATATAAATACAATTTTCGTTGACAAACAGGCGTGGAATAGCCGAAGGTGAAGTGTGGTAAGGAATTGTCATCTTACATTTAAAGGGACCTCATTGATACGCCCTTCTCTATTCACCGTAGCAGTTTTTTTGTTAAGGCAACATGTGCTGAGACAAACAGTAAGTTTGTTACCGCCTATTCCGGATGGCCTTCGTTTGCATGTGGGTGCTGGGCAAAATATCCTTGAAGGATACGAGAACCTCGATGGCTATGATAACGAGCAGCGGCCTGAGCACTTTCAAACACAGGTCACTAAGTTTATTCGTGCCGAAGTTCTCGATACAGGATATCAACCAGAATCCGTGGCCGAAATCAGGTGTCATCACATGTTTGAGCACATCAGTATGCTAGACATCGACCGTACTTTACAGGGATGGAACCGCATACTAAAGCCGGGTGGGTTGGTTTGGATCGAGGTCCCCGACTGTGAAGGCTGTGCCTGTCAAATATTGAAACTACGGCGTGAGGAGGACAAAGAAATCTTCTACCGACACATTTTTGGCAGTCAAATGGGGCCAGGTGAGTTTCATTACAATGGTTTCACAGCCAAGCGGCTTATCAGATTACTTGAGGATTATGGATTTGAGGTGAAGATGGCTTATGTACACTGGACGAGGCGTATTCCCCGAAAGCCTGACATGTTCTATCCCTCAGACGTTCCCTTGCCCGACCTGACAGTGAAAGCCATTAAGGTTGGCTCTCCTAAGCCGGAGGTGATTAATGCTGAGTGGACTCATATCGCATACCGCAGGCAATACCCTAATCCTGATTTAGCGTGCTCAAATCGGAGCCCAGATAAGAATGACAATGGTGGTCACTGAAACCATACTAAGGTCGAGCACTGAAATGTTAAAAAGATTATGAAAAGACTCGCATCCATCCTTTCCCAGTTCTTGCCGCCTTATAATACCAACTTGTATCAGCTTTGTCGGCGCTATGTGGATCGCTATAATGGTGAAAACAACGATAACATCCACACTAACGGCGAATTGCGTTTCATGCGACAGATATTGGGTAATTGCCAAACCGTTTTTCCGAGTTCATCCGGCCATTGTCGCACACCTTATATATATAAGATTTACCCTCACGGACTGCGTCGGGTAGAGCGCTACGACCAGCGGCTGGAAAACTTTCAGTATCAGAATTGGGCTATCATGCGAGCGGAGTAAGCATGAGAATTTTCTACGCCTCCGACACCACGCCAAACTCAGCCTTCCAATCTAATCTGTGGCGCAACAATCTGTACATGCCTTTAGTGGACCTGGGACACGATGTGGTGGAGTTTCAATACGATCTGAGGAAAACTTTCCGGAACGTTAACCTGGCAGACCCTATACAAAGAGCTTTCATTAAGAAGAATAGGCCCAAGGTAAGCAGGGAGTTGCTGCACCAGATAAGGTCTGCCCATACCATCAAGCCCGTTGACCTCTTCTTCAGCTATTTCTACGATGCCTGTATCCTGCCTGAGGCTATTGATGAAATAAAAGCTATGGGAATAAAAACCGTCAACTGGTACTGCAACGGTTCGTACCAGCTACACCTTGTTTCGGAAATCGCTCCTCATTACGACTGGTGCCTCGTGCCCGAAAAGTTTCGCCTTAAAGACTATGTGGCGATGGGGGCAAGGCCCATTTACTGCCAGGAGGCAGCCAACCCAAATATCTATAAACCGTACGATTTGGCAGTTGAATTCGATGTTACCTTCGTGGGTCAGGCATACGGCGACCGCCCGGTGTACATCAATTATTTGCTGGAGCAGGGAATCGATGTGCGGGTCTGGGGTTGGGGGTGGCACAATTTCTCCACAGAAGCAAAGGCACCGCGCTGGTCTAGTTTGCCGAGACGGTCCTTACTTGGCACGAGGCTGCTGATGGGCGAGAGCGGCCGACAGGTGCTGCGGCAGTATTTCCACCGTCAGCCTCCTGAGAACATCCGAAATACAGAGCCTCGTGCCGTTTTGCCCGCTTCAATCATAGGCGGTGCATTGTCGGACCTGGAGTTGATCCAGATGTATAGCCGCTCCAAAATAAACCTGGGATTTTCTTCCTGCGGCGACACTCACAATACTGGAGAACGTATTCTCCAGGTGCGTTTAAGGGATTTCGAAGTCCCCATGAGTGGGGGTTTCTATATTGTGGAGCACATGGAGGAGCTTGAAGAGTTCTTTAACATAGGCAAGGAGACTGTCTGTTATACTGATAAAGAAGACCTGGCTGAGAAAATCAAGTACTATCTCAAGCACGATGATGAGCGCGAGTGCATACGCAAGGCAGGGCATGAGCGCTGCCTGCGTGACCATAGCTGGCACAAAAGATTTCAGATGGCCTTTAAGGAGATGGGGTTAGCTTGACTTCGGATTCGCCTAAAGTCACAGTCCTTATGCCAGTGTATAATGGCGAAAAGTATCTGGAGAAAGCCATTGAAAGTATCCTCACTCAGACTTTTCGCGACTTCGAGTTCATAATCATCAACGATGGTTCAATAGATGGCAATACCGTTACTCTCGCCTTATATCTATCTACTCGATGAGATTGACAAGGAGAGTTGGATTTAGATAATGATTGTAGGCAATGGAATGATGGCTCGCGCCTTCTCCTTTTATGAAACGAGCCCAGAAGTCCTAGTGTTTGCCAGTGGTGTTTCCGATTCACGAGAGAAAAACGAAGCAGCCTTTCACAGAGAAGAATACTTGCTGCGCGAACATTTGGCTGCCCATAATGAAAGCATTTTCGTCTATTTCAGCACTTGTAGTATATGTGACCTAAGCCTGAAAACATCGGAATACGTCAATCACAAAATGAAAATGGAGGAAATAATTAGGAGCGAGGCAACCAAGTATTTGATTTTCAGACTACCTCAGGCGGTTGGGAAGACAAAGAGCCCGACGCTGGTTAATTACCTATATAACATGGTATGGAGTGGGCAACAGTTTGAAGTCTGGACAAAAGCCTATCGGTATCTAATAGATTGTGAAGATGCTTTCAAAATCTGCAGTTATATCATTGAACGAAGAATGTTCATGAACAGTACAGTAAATGTTGCACCACCGGTAAAGATAATTGCACCCAAGATAGTAGAAATCATTGAACAAGTGTTGAACAAAAAGGGAAGCTACGTGCTAGTTGATAAAGGTAGTGAGTATGATATCGACCTTCAGGATATCATGCCTATCATAAAAGAGATTGGCCTAGAATTTGATGAGGGATACCCGGAACGAGTGATAAGGAAGTATTATTGCTGAAATCAGAATAAAGGCATTTCAGGAGATGAAGTTAACTTAGTATGGATTCGCCTAAAGTCACGGTTCTTATGCCAGTGTATAATGGCGAAAAGTATCTGGAGAAAGCCATTGAAAGCATCCTCACTCAGACTTTTCGCGACTTCGAGTTCATAATTATCAACGATGGTTCGACAGACGGCACCGGTGGTATCCTTGCTCGCTATGATCAAACGGATGATAGGATTCGGGTCTACCACCAGGAAAACCGTGGATTAACTGCCTCACTCAACAGGGGGTGTCAACTTGCTCGGGGAAAATATATCGCCAGAATGGATCAAGATGATTTAAGTTTGCCTGAAAGACTGGCTAAACAAGTGGCGTATTTGGATGCACATCCTGAGGTCGGTGTGGTTGGAACGTTGATAGAGCTGATTAACGAGAGTGGCAACCCGGCAGGGAACTGGCGTGCCCCTACAGCACCAAATGTGATAGCATGGTCTCTCATGTTTTTCTGTTGTGTCGCTCATCCCTCAGTCATGATGCGGCGTGATGTCATCGAAGCGCTGGGGTTCTACCGTCCCGCGGCTCTTCAGGCAGAGGACTATGACCTCTGGGCTCGCGCAAGTATTGTAACTAAAATCGTCAACATACCAGAAATCTTGGTTCGCTATCGCGCTTGGAAAGGGAGTATCTCTTCACGTCATTCTCAAAAACAGGAGCAAACTGCAGTCACCACTATGCATTCAATGATCGTACGATTGCTGGGTTCCGATGTCCCCCTTGAGACAGTTGCAAGTCTCCGTCGAGTGGTAATCGGCCTGCCCTTAGCTAAACCTCAACAAATTGACCAGGTAGCCGCTCTGGTAAAGCAACTGCATCGAGCTTACTTGAACACCGTCTCTCTAAACCGTGCGGAGGCCAGGGAAGTCGCTCAAGACGCCGGGACGAGACTCTTGGTTCTAGCTGCATCAAACAGCGAAATTTCCTTGGTGAAACGCTTCCGTATCGTGGCTGAAGCACTGAGATTGAGCCCTCGTCTGTTCTGGTCTAAACAGGTTATCACGAAGGGCTTGAAAAAGGGCTTTCGCATGCTATTGGGAAGGGCTTATGGCAGGCACTGAGATAAGCCTAAGCGTAATAATCCCAACGTATAACCGAGCTCATATGATAGGCCGCGCTATCCGGAGTGTCTTGAATCAGACATATAAGGACTTTGAGATAGTTGTTGTCGACGATGGTTCTAAAGATAACACTGAAGAGGTGGTGAAAAGCTTCAATGATAAAAGGGTCAGGTACATCAAGCATGAGAGAAATGAAGGAGTAGCGGCTGCACGGAATACTGGGATAAAAGCCACAAGGAGTAAATACATTGCCTTTCAGGATAGCGATGATGAATGGCTTCCAGAGAAACTTGAGAAACAGATGATAGCTTTCAGGACTGCGTCTTCCAACATTGGCGTTGTGTACACGGCTTTTTTGAGAATAGAAGGGGATAAGAAAACTTATATACCGTCTCCTGAGTCAACCCCAAAGGAGGGGGACATTTATGATAGTCTCGTTAGAGGGAACTTTGTGGCTACTCCGGCTGCGGTTGTAAAAAGAGAGTGTTTTGCAAAGGCAGGGATGTTTGATGAGGGTATTCCTTGTTTAGAGGATTGGGAATTATGGCTGAGGATCTCAAAGTATTACCACTTCAAGTGCATTGATGAGCCTTTAACAATCGCGTACAGTGGAACACCAGGCAGCATCCTTGCCAATCAAGGTGCTCTCGCTAGGGGGTATGAACTGATCTTAAAAAAGCATTATGGAGATATTAAAGAAAAAGGTCGAAAACTGCTGGCAAGCTATTACATTGCCGCTGGCAATAAGTTGTGTTTAAGCGGGGAATTCAAGCGAGGAAGGAATTATCTTGTAAAAGCTGCTTTAGCGTATCCTCTAAATACCGCGTATCTCGGGGCAGCCTTGGCATCCTTGCTGGGACAAAGAGGTTACAATAAAGCCGCAGTGATGCACCAAACCATCCGCGGTCGGTTCCCAAAAACGTAATGGACTATCCTAAAGTCTCCATCGTAATCCTCGACTGGAACGGGCTTGAGGATACTGGAGATTGCAGAGATGATACGAAAGTGCGGTCGGATGCATAATTTGGGGCAATAGCTACACATAAGAGAAGCCGATGTTGAAGAAGACAATTGACATTGTCAGAAGGGAAGGAATGACTTCGCTTCTTAGGGTAATGATGATAAAGGTTATGGGGGAGAAACCTCTCAAGGAATTTAATGAGTTAGCGACCTATTTCGAAGATAAACATGGTTTGGAGATTGGCGGCCCGAGTGGAATCTTTAGTGACAAGTCGTTGCTTCCGATCTATGGAATAGTTGGCTCCTATGATAATTGTAATTTCTCAAGCGAAACGGTCTGGCAAGGCAGGGAGTTTAAGCATCATGCGAACAAGCCAGCAGGTTATCAGTTTATTTGCGAGGCCAGCAATCTGGATAGTGTCGGCAATGAAAGCTATGACTTTGTCATATCGTCCCACGTGATCGAGCACATAGCGAATCCACTGAAAGCCATTTTGGAATGGAAAAGAGTTTTGCGTGTGGGTGGGGTTATACTTTTAGTCTGTCCCCACATGGAGAGAACTTTTGATCGTAGACGCCCAATCACACCGCCAGCTCACCTTATTGAGGATTATACTAAAGGAGTAGATGATCACGACCTTACTCATCTACCTGAGATTCTGAAACTTCACGACCTTTCTCTTGACCCTGAAGCTGGCTCGTATGAGCAGTTCTTAGCTAGGGCTAAGCAAAATTTCGATTACCGTTGTTTACACCATCATGTATTCATAACCGAAAGTTGGATCAACATCCTGGACTATCTAAACCTAGAGATAGTTTTCCTGAAAGCAATGCTACCTTGCCACATAATAGTCATTGGCAAGAAGGTGAGTGAAAATGTTGAAAACTCAGGAGGCTTGCATGCGTCCAACATGCGACTTCTTGAATCTGACATGAGGTGGAGGCGGGAGAGCCCTTTCCATCTTGATAAGGCTCGTGCCGGCATCGACAGCCGGTGCTTAGAAACGACCAGTTGATGATTTCGGACCTGAAGATTCATACCCAAGGGGATATTATAAAACTCTAGAAAAACTACTAAAGAAACATGCGAATTACTCTAAACGGATTTATACAACTATGGGAGATTGGAATACTTCATCTCCTCTAATTTTGCAGAAAATTAGACTTCTGGCAAAGGGGGTACTAAAACTTCCGTTGGGAAAATTACTAAAAGGCAGGTAAAGATGACCTACCCCAAAGTGTCCATCATAATCCTCACCCCGTGAAATATTTCGCAACCCAGTGGGACATCAAACCTTATTCCACAGGGCAAAGCGGAAACCTATTTCACAGGGTCAACTGGAACGGGCTTGAGGATACGGATATTTAAGAAGCAATTGAAAGAATACCTTTGCAGCAAACCTGCGGGTGGGTTATGATTGATTGAAAGAGTGGTTAATGGATTTTGGGCAAGGTGGATGGCAGGGGTTGTAATCTCAAAGAGGAGGAAACTGTATGATTACTGATTATATTGAAGCTGCTATAGCCGAAGCCAAGTATGAGATTATTGAGGATGAGGAGCCATTCTATGGGGAGGTGCCAAGTCTGGTTGGTGTCTGGGCGACCGGGAAAACCTTAGAGGAGTGTCGCAAAAACTTAGCTGAGGTTATTGATGGCTGGATTATAGTGAGGCTAAAGAAAGGGCTGCCTATTCCTCCTATCGGGGAGCACAGGATAGAAGAACTAAAGGAACTAGAAGTTCGTGGCTAGGCTTTCGCCAGTTTCGTGGGCGAATCTTGTCAATAGGCTCCGTGCCCTCGGATTCGAAGGTCCTTATCAGGAAGGGAAACATCCGTATATGGTAAAAGGAAACGTGGTCTTAACCATTCCAAACCCTCACCGAAAAGAGATTGGCGTTGCTCTCTTATCCCGGATTCTAAAACGAGCGGAGATCAGAAGAGAAGAATGGCTCAAAAGATGACCTACCCCAAAGTCTGCATAATAATCCTCGACTGGAACGGGCTTGGGGGTGCCCGTGAGAATCGCGAAACTAATCATCCATGGTTTTTGAGAGTTGGCAGTTCAAACAAGACGCATGAGTAAGAACCCTGAAGATGAAATTCTGAAAGTAGCCTGCGTGATAGTTGCCTACAACAATGGCGACAATATTGGCAAGCTGCTGGACTCCCTCCTCACCCAGTCAAAACCGATAGACGAAGTCATTGTTATTGACAACGCTTCCTCAGATGATACTGCAACAGTAGTCAAGGGGAAGTCTCCTCAGGTGACTTTGCTGGCAAATGCAACTAACACGGGGGTAGGGGGAGGCTATGCCCAGGGTATGGATTATGCGTACCAGAAGGGATATGAATGGATATGGCTATTAGACGGGGATAGTCTCCCTCAGGCTTCAGCTTTGGAAGAACTAGCAAAAGCGTTCCCTAGTTTAAAACCTGTACATCCCAAGATAGGAATTTTAGCCTCATGCCCCGTGAGCCCATTAACAAATGAACGGTATGATGGTTGTCTTTGGCGAGGTCGATTTGTGGCGCTTCCAAGGGAGCTTGCCACATCCCAGGAACCGTTCCTAATTGACTCAACGATTTCTTCAGGCTGCCTTGTGAGTCGCAGAGTGGTAAAGGACGTAGGTCTACCTCGTGCCGATTTCTTCATGGACTTTGTTGACCATGAATATAATCTCCGAGTGCGAAGAAACGGGTATGAAATCATGTTCATCCCCGCCAGTATTATTTACCATGAAATAGGGGAATCGCGGGTGATTAAGTCTCAAATTATCAGGGCCATAGCACGCCTGGCCACCAGAGGTCCGTTGGGCGTGGAGGCACCGTGGAGGCAATATTATATGGTTCGCAACCAGATATATACCTTCTGGCATGAATTCCGAAACTATAAAGCTTTGTTCTTCGTCACATTGTTTGTGATGAGGATGATTATAGGGATGTTCCTGTTTAATGATAAGGAGAAGGTAAAGAGGATAAGATATATAATTTTGGGACTTAAAGATGGCTTTAAGGGCAGGCTGGGAAAAACCGTGACTCCGGGGTAAAGCTAAGATACTCAACACGTGATATGCCGAAAGAGACTATCAATGAGGTGTGATAAAGGGCTTTCACCGGCCTTGCTGAGGGGAAAACGATTATGCCAATACTGGGATTCTTTAGTTCAGCTACTGCCTGTTTAGCCGCCTTTGGCTCCGGGATTAACCTGGTCTGTGCGCTTTTCCAGTCGCATGAACTCATTAATGCAGTCCTTGAGCGGCGAAATTAGTCCGAGCTGGTACAGTTCCTTATCAGATATTCGCCTGTCTCTCTGTATGGTTTTTCTTTTCTTTAGGGTTTTTGGGAGCTCTTTAATGAAGCAGCGGGTTCCATTGGCAAGAGCCAGTATATTTCCGAATTCTCCCCTTGCGAGGAACATGACTACCATTACTAAATCATAGGCCAAGGACAGAGCTAGACCCTTTATAACATTTGTAAATTCAAAGTTCTTTACTATATTAGCTAGCCTGTTCTTCTGCCCGAGAAAGATTCGCGGACTGGAATGCCTGCTGTCCCAGGAACCACCGACCTTGTGATAAACTATTGAATTCGCTACATAGATGACTTTGTAGCCTTTTAGCCAAGCTCTCCAACACAAGTCTAAATCTTCGACAGCGGCGAAGTAGTCCGGGTCAAACCCCCCGATTTCCAGGAAGGTTGCCTTCCTTATTAGCATTGCTCCTGAACCAACCGCCCCTACAAAGGCAAGTTTGTTGTCTTCACCCTTGCTATCCCTCGAGTTAAAGTCTATATCGTATCCGGAGCCAATCGGAGTAATCTTGCCGCCCCGGCTGCTTATTATCCCTGGGTTATCCAGGGATAGCATCTTGCTGCCGAAGATGTCTGCCTGGTGTTCTTGCACAGCGCTAGCTAATTCAGCCAGCCAATTTGGGTCGACGCGAGTATCATTGTTCAAAAATGCTAAGTATTCCCCCTGAGCAGAAGCTATGCTGCGATTGTACCCTTCGCAGAATCCGTAGTTCTTTTCATGAATTAAGAGCTTCACCCAGGGGAACTTTTGCCTTACATACGCAACTGAGCCATCATTGGAGGCATTGTCCACAAGGATGACTTCATAATCCGGGTAACGCAGCTCCCCAAGCGACTCAAAGCATTTATCTAAAAACCTGAGGCCATTGTAATTTAAGACAAGAACAGATATTTTCGGTAATGTGTCCGAGAGCCTGCCCTGGTCATTCCCTTTCATGTGCTTAAGTCCTGTTGGTACTGTACCACTCGATTGTTCGCCTGAGGCCGTCCCTAAAGTCGGTCTTCGCCTCAAACCCGAACTCCAGCTTCGCCTTGCTTGTATCCAGACGCCGCCTGGGCTGCCCGTCTGGCTTAGTGGTGTCCCACCTCACCTCGCCATCAAATCCGGCGAGTTCACATATCAACTGTACGAGATTTTTGATTGATATTTCAAACCCAGCTCCAAGGTTAACCGGGTCAGGCTTGTTGTATTTCTCTGTTGCCAGTACAATGCCTTCAGCAGCATCTTCCACATAGAGGAACTCTCGAGTGGGCTTTCCTGTGCCCCACACTGTAATATGCCTTTCCCCCTTGCCTTTAGCATCGGAAACCTTTTTTATCAGTGCAGGGATAACATGCGAGGATGTGGGATCGAAGTTATCTCCAGGGCCATACAGATTTACCGGCAGAAGGTATATGGAATTGAAATGGTATTGCTGCCTGTAAGCCTGCGATTGAACTAAGAGCATCTTCTTTGCTAGTCCATAGGGAGCGTTGGTTTCCTCAGGATAACCATTCCAGAGATCTTCTTCTTTGAAGGGAACAGGGGTGAATTTGGGGTAGGCACAAATAGTTCCGATGGCAACAAATTTTTCTAACCCAAAGAGCCTCCCCTGCTCCATCATTTGAATGCCCATTATGAGATTGTCGTAGAAGAATCTGCCAGGATTTTCTCTATTAGCTCCGATACCACCGACTACAGCGGCAAGATGGATAATGACATCAGGCTTGGAATCATGATAAAGCTTTTTCACCGCCTCACTATCAACCAGGTCATAATCCCTGCTTCTGGGAACAAAGACGTTTTCACAGCCTCTTTCTTTGAGCTTCTTTACAACATGCGTCCCTAAGAAGCCGGCACCACCAGTTACAGTGATCCTCTTGTTGGCCAGCCAATTCACTCCATGCCCCCGAGAGTGTTGCTAAGCAGGGCTCTATCGCTCGCATTGAGTCCATGTCTGGTAAGCGCTGCTCTTCCCCCACCCAACGGAGTTAACCCAACGGCTTCCATATCTGCGTCCATCATGATTCTCACCAACTCCTCGAAAGTGACCTTCGGTTCCCATCCCAATTTTGCTTTCGCTTTACCAGAATCTGCAAGTAACAGTTCTACTTCAGTAGGCCTAAAATACCGCGGGTCGATTCTCACATACTTCTCCCAGTCCAGCCCTACATACTTGAAAGCTTCTTCGAGAAACTCCTTTACCGACTTGCACTCTCCAGTTCCGAGTACGAAGTCGTTGGGTTTATCCTGTTGCAGCATCAGCCACATCGCCTCCACATACTCCGGGGCGTATCCCCAATCTCTTTTGGCTTCCAGGTTGCCAAGATAGAGGTAGCGCTGTCTGCCCGCCAAGATTTCGGCAATGGCTCTGGTTATCTTCCTGGTTACGAATGTTTGCCCTCGCCGAGGCGATTCATGGTTGAACAGGATGCCATTGCAGGTAAACAAGTTGTAGCCTTCACGATAATTTACTGTCATCCAGTAGGCATATACTTTAGCTGCCGCGTAGGGACTCCTGGGGTGAAAAGGGGTATTCTCATTTTGAGGGGGAGGAGCACTGCCAAACATCTCACTGCTGGATGCTTGATAGAATTTGGCCTTCAGTCCGCCTTTCCTTATGGCTTCCAGAATTCTGGTAGTGCCCAGAGATGTTATGTCCCCGGTGTACTCTGGCATGTCAAAGCTAACTCTGACATGGCTCTGGGCTCCAAGGTGATAGATTTCGTCCGGGCGGATGTCATAAATTAAGTTGGTCAACCGGGAGGCATCTGAGAGGTCTCCGTAGTGGAGAAACAGTTTTGCTCCTGGCTCGTGAGGGTCGACATATAAATGATCTATTCGAGAGGTACTAAAGGTACTTGCCCTTCGAATAAGCCCATGTACTTCATATCCTTTGGCCAGAAGTAGTTCCGCCAGATAAGAGCCATCTTGACCTGTGATACCGGTAATGAATGCCTTCTTCATTCCAGACCTTGCCTTAGCCATAATTGTACACCTCCACAAATGGAGACAATGCCTCTCAATAAGTTAACAATGACAGTATCTATATTATAGTATAAGTTTTCCCCCTCCAGCTCTTAGGTGAGAAACGAGGTCTAAGACATAATAACCGATGATGACCGAGAGATAACTCAAGTACTGTAATGGAACAAGGAAATTTCGCTCCTCTGATTTGGCATATTTCCTGGCAATGCTTAAGGCTTCTCTAGCTTGCCTGGCAAAATTCACCGAACTCTTTGAATGAGGGTGCACCCGAAACCTTGCTAGATAATCATCAATGAATCCCGGGTTATGCTTGGCTGCAGCTCTTAACCAGTACTCATAGTCCATTGCTAAGTGTTCATTAACATCAAAGAACCCTATTTCGTTGACTAAGTCTTTGCGCCAGAAGACCGCCGGTTGAGGAATAAAATCCATGATCAGAAGTTTATTATAGCTGTATCTTGTCTGCCAGAAGTTCTTGTACCAAGTTATTGGTCTGCGTATTTCTAAACCATTCTCGTCTACAATCTTACATTTCCCACATGCCCACACAACGTTGGGGCTTCTGTCAAAAAAATCTGCAACCTTTCGAAAGCAATCTCCCTCATAAACATCATCAGCACAAATATAGGAAATGATATCTCCGCTAGCTAGTTTAAGACCCTTGTTAATTGCGTCTGATTGCCCCTTATCCCCTTCCGACATCCACATAATTTGCCCTTCATACCTCCTAAGTATGTCAAGTGTTCCATCATTTGAGCCACCATCTATCACTATACATTCAAAGTTCGAATACTTCTGGTCAAGTATGCTCTGAATCGTTTCCTCGATGAATTCAACCACATTATAGCTAGGTATTATAACCGAGATTCTGGGCTCATTCATTCCCTTATTCAAAGCTTGCTAATCATAGACGAGTCATTTTTAGGTTCATCTATACCAAATTATGTCACCAAGGTTCTTACCCTCGCCATTGTACACTGGACATTTGGCATTGACTTCACGGACCTTTATCTCCAGCATCAGGTACTCCTGAAAGCCAGTCAATAGTCTAGAGTCGGGAGTACGATTAGTCAAGACACACCGAGTTTGTTGAGTTCATTGGGTTTATTGAGTTTGTTGGGTTGGTTGGGATGGACAGGCTGGCGCCCGCACCCACGATGGAGAGAGTCCTTGTTCTAATGTCTGGGTGCCTCTCCAAAGCGGTTGTTAGCGCTCGACAATTCTGTGTACTCCCACGGTCAAGAGAGTGTACATATTGCCCTCCCGTAAAAAAATGCCCCGATAATGTACATCCACGTAGAATTCCCACTCATCGTTTAGCCTGTGAATCTTCAGTGAGGGATGGGCAGAGTTGGTAGCCAAGAACCTCAGTTGCTTATCCACTTTCTTCTGAATTCGCTTGGGCAGTCTTCTGTACCTTTTTAGGAACTCCTCGGTTGCCCGGATCTTAGCTTTTTCATCCATGCAAGTCCTGTATCAGCCGCTCTATGTCTTCATAGTCTTTGAACCTGCCGGTTGCCAAATCCTCCCTGGCTTTCTTTATGCTCTCTTGCGTGTCCAAGCTTTCATAGAGTTCAACGCTGACCTTCATATCCAGGTACTCCTGGTAGCTCTCATAAGGTAACACGACCTCGGTTAGCTTGCCTTCAGAATTGCTGACAAACTTTACTTTCTTTTGCAGTTGACTTATCTTCATTCTCCCCTCCTATGCATTCTCTGCCATCGGAAT
>Ga0315294_10001214_pt1 | contig 27840 bp, 32 predicted proteins | sample YL17G13_40_MG_FD_203626 | JGI IMG/M metagenome (GOLD analysis project Ga0315294, IMG submission 203626) | Sediment microbial communities from Yellowstone Lake, YNP, Wyoming, USA - YL17G13_40 | ecosystem: Environmental > Aquatic > Freshwater > Lake > Sediment | place: USA: Wyoming | collected... | reverse complement strand
GTGGAAATTGCCGACTTCGGAGCCTTCGTACGCATAGGTCCAGTAGACGCGTTGCTTCACGTTTCACAGCTCATGAACGATTTTATTTCATACGACGAGAAACAGGGAGTTCTTCTTGGAAAGGAAACTAAGAGGAAACTGACCACTGGAGATCAGGTTCGCGTCAGAATCACAGCCGTTTCTCTCGGCAGGGCAGGAAGCTCGGGCAAAATTGGCGTAACCGCCAGACAACCTTTCTTGGGCAAGTTAGATTGGATTAAAGAGGAAACGACGCAGATAAAGGCAGCACCTGAAAAGAAAGCTGCTGAAGCGAAAGAAGCTAGCAGCCCAAAAAAGGAGTGAAATGAATGAGCGAGAAAGCATGCGCAAATTGCCATTTCATAACCAAAGAAAATGTTTGCCCCAAGTGCAGGTCAACAAGCCTCAGTGAAGATTTCGGCGGCATTGTTATCATGTTTGACCCTGAAACCTCGGCTATCGCCAAAGCTATGAAAATAAAAGATAAAGGGCGTTACGCACTTAAAGTCAGATAAGCAGCCAATTTAACGTTACTGACGTCGATGTCAGAGATTAAAGGAGGAGCTGTTGCAGCTCAGGTTGAGAAAGAATGGCGATTGCTTACATCATTACGCCTGAAATGCGCTTGAAATTCAAAGAACCTTTTGGCATTCTAATCCAAGGCTCTTTTGTCGAAACTATGAACAAACTGGTAGACATTGCGGAAAAAGAAAACCCGCCAATGATAATTTCCGTTGGAGACATTGTTTCCAGAAACCTTCACGAACACAAGATTATCCCGCAACTGTCAATCACCGACAATAAAAGCATGCGCAAGATTATAAAACCTCAAACATTTGCTTCCAAAAACCTCGTCAAAGTCAAAAATCCCCAAGGAACAATAACTGAAGAAGCAATTGAGGCAATACTTAATGCTTTGAAAGGCGAAAGACAAGTTCACATACTTGTAGAAGGAGAAGAAGACCTGTTAACACTTATCGCGGTAGTGCACGCACCCGAAAACTCATTAGTCATATACGGGCAACCGCGCGAAGGAATAGTCATCGTGAAGGTAACACCCGAAAAAAAGGCGGAAGCTACAAGAATCTTGAAGATTATGGAAGCCACGCGCAGAGCAAATTAAAACTGCATAATTTTCCAAAAAGTTGGTTTCTAAGCGCTATAGTCTCTTTCCACAGGCTTTATACTCGTCGTTTTATTTTCAGGTATCATCGGCAACGGTATGGGTGGCGGAATATTCAGTATTCTCGAGATTAGTACAGATTCAACGAAGACGACGTTAGAGATTGACTGCAGAATAATTTGTGGTGGCGGTTTCTTCTGGTCATACTCATTGAGAATCTTCTCGATTTCGCCTTTGTCGCCCTGAACATAAGCGCTCCCTTTTAGGTTCATCTGTGCTATGGAAGGATTATAATTAATGGTCAGAATGAATGGAACTTCTAGCGAATCATCAGGCTTCCTTTCGATACTCACAACGTTAATGTTGGTACTTATCTGAATATTTGGAGCAGGTTTCCTTATGTCCCAATAGCGCTCAGCCGAAACGTTCGCAATCGACACGTTAACTCTTATCATTTGAACCATCAGAAAGTATCAGCGGTGAAGGATTTAAAACTGTCCATTCTAAGTTCGCTTGTACCTAGTAAAACCGCAGTGCCCGCAAGTGTACCTGTCTTTGTGATCAGCCATGAAGTATCCAAGACCACATCTCTCGCAAGTTGGGCGCAATCTTGCTACTTTGTCACCTTCTACCTTGTACAAAGCGTGTATGCCCTTTTCTTCTTTCTTCTTCTTTTCAGCTTTTGGCGCGGCTGCTTTTTCGACTTTCTGAGGTTTTACCTCTTCCTTTTTAGGCTCTTCTTTCTTGACCTCTGCTTTCGGGGGCTCTTCCTTCTTAGCTACTTTCTTGGACATGTTATGCTTTCGCCTCTTCCTTCGGTTTCTCTGGCGGACTGTTCCGTTTTATGATGTATTCTGGCTCGATGATCTTAGCCTGCTCTGCCGTTTCATAAGCGTTAGCAAATCCGACAGCCGTGGTTGTTCCCGTCATGGTCTTCATTCGCTTAACGAAAACCAATTTATCGTTGATTTGCAATTCCGCAGCGATGGCCTTCTTAATTTCTAGCCGTGCAGGAGTTTTTCCATTCGGACCGTGCTCTACCTTGAATTGCACTTCTTTCCTTTTGAGGAGAGGGTTTTCTTTCTTCGAGATTATTTTGACTTCCATGGCTTTCTCACTTGTTTAAGATGTGTTTCCTACTTCAAAGGCACGTACATTGATGAACGTGACGCGCCAATACCGGGAGTTCCATGTCTGACTGGCTTGTTCGTTATTGCGAATTCGCCTAAGTAATGCCCTATCATTCCTGCTTTTATTTCCATAGCAACGAATTCTTTGCCGTTGTGGACGTGAATTTTTGCTCCAACCATCTCGGGCAGGATAAGCATGTCACGCACATGAGTTTTCACGGTGGTTTCTTTTCCTTTTTTGAGGGCTTCTCGGGCTTCTCGCATCTTTTCAAGCAGTACTCGTTGTTCCGGCGTCAAGCCACGTTGAAGGCTTCGCCGTTGTCTTGATGGAAGAATAGTAATGAACTCGTCCATGGACATGCCTTGCAAACTGACGAGCGAGTGGCCGCGATACATGAATTCTTTTGGCATTTTTTCTCATCCTCATTGGTAATTTTTAGGCGCTATAAACTTTCTCCTATCGAATGACTCGTTTCTTTTTCTGACCTGGGCTTCTAGCAGCGATCAAACCGACCTTTTGTCCTGGTGGTGCGCCGTGAGAAGTTGTTGTACATCTACGAGCGCTTCTCTTGCTGCTACCGTACGGGTGACAAGCAGGAACCATTTTTCTTCCACTGCATCTCGGATATTTATGACCTTTAGCTTTCATCAGATGGAATTTTTCGCCTGCCTTCAGGAACGGTTTGTCTGTTCGGCCAGAAGCTGAAATTACACCGATTGTTGCCATGCAATAGTCGTTAATGTATCTTGTGTGTCCAGAGGGCAATCTGATCATTGTTCCTTGGGGAGTGTGGGCAACAACTGTGGCGTATGCGCCTGAAGATTTCGCAAGTTTTCCTCTGTCGCCTGGACGGAGTTCTAGATTGCAGACTAGAGTGCCTTCGGGGACTTTTCCAAGTGGGAGAATGTTGCCAACTTCCGCTGAGGCTTTTCCGCCTAAGTGAATCTGTTGTCCCTCATAGGATCCTTCGGGGGATACTGTGTAGCATGTGTCTCCGTTTTCGAACTTTACAAAAGCAAGAGGTGCTCCGCGTCCAGGATCGTGGAGGAGAGTTGTTACGACGCCAGCTATTGATACTTCAAAAGCTTCTTTTGGCGCCATTGCTGGATATTTAGCTGCGGCTACTCTTTTGTGTGTTGAGGCTCTGTAAGTTGAGCCACCACGTCCGCGTCTTTGAACACGAATTCGTTTTCCCATTAATCAATTCTCCAAGTAGTTTTACAATATTCCAAGTTTAATGGCTACGTCTGACGCTTTGTATTCAGGAGTGAGTTTGACGAATGCTTTCTTTTCTCCTTGCGGAGTTATGAGCGTTGTTATTTTGGCGACTTTTACCTCGTAGAGTTTCTCAACTGCTTCTTTCACGTCGGTTTTGCCTGCTTTCAGGCTGACTATGAAGATGAGTTTGTTGTCTTTTTCAACCATAAGGCTGGCTGATTCAGTCATCAACGGGTAAAAAATGACTTCATGAGGTTCCATTATTCTTTTTCTCCTTCACCGTAAAGTTTGTCTAGTTTTTCTATAGCACCGCTTGTCCACAATGTCAGTCTGCCAGGATGCGTGCCTGGAGCCAATATTTCAGGGTTAAGGTTGCTAACGGTAACAATGTCAACACCTGGAATGTTGCTTGCGGCGTCAACTAAGCCCTTGCTTTCAGCAACGACAATGAGTGGCCCTACAGCCTGCTTCATTTTTCGGCCTCTGAGTTTGCCTTTTCCAGCGCGGACTTTTCGGCTATCTCGTACTCGGTGAATGTCCGCTAGCACGCCTAAATGTGTCAGGGCTTCTTCAATATCTTTGGTTTTGGTTAGCTCCTGAATGGAGTCTACCACAATTAGGGGTATTTGTGGAATGCCTTCGATTTTGTGTCCGCGGGAAGCTACGGTTTCTTTTGAGGCTGTGGCTGCGATGGCAGAAAGCAAAGCAAGGCGTTTCTCTTTCTTTGGGATTTCCTTGGTGATTATTGTTGCGGATTTTGGTGGGTGGGCTTGTCTTCCGCCAACTGTTCCAGGAGCAAAAGCGGCTCTTCCTCCACCACCTTTCATTCGGGGTATCCTTGCCATGGCCAAGCCTGTTCCGCGAGATTCTGCGGAGGTTTTCTTTCCAGCCATTAGATCTCTGCCCTGAGGCTGGATTCTGTGAGATTGAATTGAGAGGACAGCTCGTTTTATAACGTCTGGTCGCAAGGGTGTTTCGAAAATGGATGGAAGGTTTGTTTTTCCGGTTGGATTTCCTTTGAGGTCAAAGACCTGAGCGGTTTTTTTAGTCGGCATTGTTTTTCACCGTTATTTTCCTTGGGGCGATTCATGCGAAACGTAAGTGATCTGTGGTGGTTCTTCAATTGCTTGTTTTGGTGGTCTTGCGGGGTAGCGTAGGGTTATGGTGCGTTTTTCGGTGCCTGCGATACTTCCTTCCATAAGGATGTAAGAGCTTTTGAGGTTACCGTACCTGATGAATCCGCCTTTGACGGATACTTCTTTGCCGTCTTTGCCCATTTTAAGTATACGTTTGTTGTACTCGATTCTTTGGTGGTAGCCCATTTGTCCTGCTCGAGGAATAGAGTACATAAGGTGATGCGGATTCCAAGGACCTAGAGTGGCGATGCCACGTTTTGTTTTTCGTCCTTTAGCTTGAAGTATTGTTACTCCCCAACGTTTGACTGGACCTTGCCAGCCTTTTCCCGTGGTTACTGCTGCTATGTCTATGTATTGTCCGTTTTTGAAAATTTCTTCGGGCGTTACTGTTTTGCCTAGCAGGGCTTTGGCGTATTCAAGTTGCTGGGGGATGGTTCCTCCGCCGATTTCGATTTCGGTTATTTCTGGTTTTTTCTTGGAGAGGTTGGCTTTTGATGGTTGGGTGGCGATGATGGCGCGGATGGTGGTTGTTTGGTCTAGGCTTTGGCTTACTTTTTGCATCATTTCTTCAGTTTTAAAGTTTTCCGGGAGAACTAGTGTGCGTTCGAGTTCGGCTGGTGGATCCTTCATCCAGACTTCTGTGAGTTGCTGAAGTCCATATGGAGTGTGAGTGTAAGTGCGTATGCCGCACAAGAGTATTGGGGGAGTTTCGAGGATGGTGGCTGCGCGCATGACTTCTTTGCCGAAGTTTGGTGAACGTTTTCTGTCTTCGATTGTGAAGACGTAAGTCATACCTGCTTTGTAACCTAGAAACCCTAGCAGCCTAGGTGTGTCTGCCGCAATTTTTGGCCAGTAGCGAATTCGCGCAACTGGTTTTTTGGCTCGGTGTCTAGGTAAATAGGCTAGTGAACCGTGTTTTGGAGCATGAGTTTTTCGGTGACCCATTGTACTTCCGCTTCGCGAAGGTTAGCAATAAGAAATTAGAGTTATAAACGTTACCGTTACTTGGGATGATTAGTTTGCTGCTTGTGACGGCATTGTTTTGATTTGTGAGAACTCTGCTGCTCAGAAAAAATATAGCCCCCTTATATAAAGAGTGAACTTGAGTGAGAAACCAGAGTAGAAAATTGGCGACTTTTGTTCTCATGTCTTTAAGTAAGAACACTTCTGTTTGAGGGCAAGTTGTTTGCTTGCAGCGTGATTTTTCAGTGGGCTCGCCGCCTAAGTTTCGTGAACTCAGGGACTGATGGCTGGTTTTTGCATATTCATTGATTTGTATGTTGCAGATTAGTACGCGAATCATAGTCTCTTGCCAAATTTTATATAGCAAGTGCTAACAAACAAACTAACCGCTTACTACAAAAGGTAAGGAGAAAAAAGAAAATGAAAACACTAAAAAAACAAGCGTTAACTACGACTATTTTGATTCTGATTCTAACTTTTGCGGCACTCATGGCAAGCACGCAGTCTGCCAACGCCGCCGTGGACATCCCCACATTCGCTTTTCTCAGCGTTCAACCTAACCCTATAGGCGTCAATGAACAAGTCTATGTTGTCATGTTCATGGCTGACCCTCCACCGACAGCAATGGGCCCTCAAGGGGACAGATGGCAAGGTTACAAATGCATCATAACAAAGCCCGATGGAACAACTGAAGAGAAAGGACCGTACACATCCGACGACGTCTCAGGCGCAGCTTTCGCATATACCCCAACAATGACAGGCACCTACAAGTTCCAATTCAAATTCCCAGGACAGCACATAGTGGCCGATGTAAATACCGGATTTGGTCCTCCAGCACACATTGACAACAACTACTTGCCCAGCGACAGCAAAGTAATTGAACTCACCGTACAGGCGAACCCAATACCTAAATGGCAAGAAGCCCCCGCTCCAAACTACTGGACACGCCCAATATACGGCGAAAACAGAGAGCTATCTTCGTTTGGAGGCAACTGGCTGATGCCCGCCTACAACGCAATGGCCCGCGCTTTTGACTGGGGTGTCGCTGCTGCTCCAAACAACAAGGCACCAAACACTGCACACATCCTTTGGACTAAGCCGATTACTTTCGGAGGCATGGTCGGAAACGAAATGCCAGCTGTATCCTACTACTCAGGTCTGTCGTACGAACAAATGTTTAAGCCACCAGTGATCATAAACGGCTACCTCTACTACAACCTATACAAAAGCACATACGGCTACGCACCACCCAACCGTCTAGGCTACGTTTGCGTTGACTTAAGCACGGGTAAAGAACTTTGGCGAAACATGGAAGCATGGATAGACTTTGGGCAAATATACGACTACGAATCACCTAACCAAGCAGGAGCCCAAGCATACCTATGGATGGTCAACGGCACCACATGGACAATGATGGAGGCTTTCGATGGAACACGCATACTTGATATTCAAAACGCACCAAACCCAGGCGGCATGTTCGGTAGCTTCTCTAGGGCAGGTCCACACGGCGAGGTCTTCGTCTACGTACTAGATGGAATGACTAACACATTAGCGCTATGGAACTCGTACAAAGCCATCGGACCATTTCTACCAACAGGATCCGAATCGTGGCAGTGGAGACCATACTCCAAGATATCGCCCCTTGACGGCACAAAAGGATACGACTGGAACGTTTCAATCGCAAATCTAGGACCTGGACAAGCAATTGCCCAGATAGGCCCTGGCGACGTAATATATGCAGGCGCAGGCGGAGGATTCCTGGCACAATACGGGAATAACCAATGGGCAGCCTATGATGCAAACACAGGCGCAACTCTGTTCACTTCGACTATACAGAGAGACCCAAGTATCCCCGGCTCCAGCACTGGACCCATTGGAGATGGAGTCTACACTGAATACACAAGACAGACACTACAGTGGAACGCCTACGACATAAGGACAGGACAGAAACTTTGGACAACCCAGCCCTACACGGATGATTGGGCTTTATACGGCTCGTACATGGGACAGGTGATTGCTAACGGCATGCTTTACCACTGTGGTTACGACGGCTACGTTCACGCGTTTGACGTTAAAACAGGCCAAAATGTATGGAACTACTATAGCGGAAACGCAGGCTTTGAAACACCTTATGGAACGTATCCCTTCTACGGCGGCTTCGTCTATGCTGATGGAAAAATCTTCGGCCATACCAGTGAGCACTCTCCAGTTACACCTATGTGGAGAGGTGAGAAGCTACACGCCATCGACACCAACACAGGAAGAGGCTTATGGAAGATAAGCGGATGGTTCCAGCACCCCGCAGTTGCAGACGGCAAACTATTGTCACTCAACGGCTATGACAACAAGATATACTGCTTTGGCAAAGGACCCAGCGCAACCACAGCCTCAGCACCCCAAACAGCAGTACCTAAGGGAACAGCCGTATTAATAACGGGCACAGTCACAGACCAGTCGCCAGAAGCGAAAGGCACACCAGCCGTTTCCGACGGAGACCAAGAGAGATGGATGGAATATCTCTACATGCAAAAGGAACGCCCGGCATCAGTCACAGGAGTTCCAGTGAAGTTGACAGCAGTTGGTTCTGACGGAAGCACAATTGAAATCGGCACAGTCACAAGTGATGGCAGCGGCTTGTTCAAGAAAACATGGACACCGTCAGCAGAAGGCGAATACACAATTACGGCAACATTCTACGGAACTGAATCCTATGGAAACTCCTACGCCACAACTGCCGTAGTTGTGTCAGCAGCTACAGCAACTGCAGCAGCAGCTTCAGGCACATCAGTGGACATCTACATAATAGTCGCAACAATCGTAATCCTGATCGCAATCGCTTTAGCCACAGTTGTCCTCAGAAAGAAATAGTCGAAAACCAAAAACCACCCTTTTCTTTTTTTTAAAAAAAATCAAGGCACGTAAATCCAAGTTCTAAACAGAAAATTTGGCTTCAATCAAGACTAATGTTTCAAAGAAGGGCAAAGCAAGTTCTGCCACAACCTGTGCGTTAAGGTGCCACTTTGCGAAGCCGCGCTGCGCTTCCTCAACATTTGACAGCGTAGACTGCATCAATAAAATTCTACCAGTCGACTTCAAGTGACGTGGAGCTTGCGAAATAAAACTGTCGATAACTTGCCGCCCCGTGGCGCCTCCAGCCCAAGCGCGACCAAGCCAAAAGTCCGCTTCAGAGTCTTCCGCGGGCAAGTAAGGAGCATTGAAAAGAATCGAGTCAAATTCTTCATTTTGCCTGAATGCTGTGAACAAGTCGCCTTGCAAAAAAGTCATCTTGTCTCGAACACAGTTTAAGACGGCGTTCTGTTTGGCGCATTGAACAGCGTAAGGGTTTACGTCAACAGCAATCACTTCACGCGCGTTCTTTGCTGCAAGTATACCCAGTATGCCGCAGCCAGTACCCATGTCCAACACGCGGTCGCAGGCATTCACTTTGAGGTTTTCAGCGAAGAGAAACGAGTCTTCCGCGGGCTCGTAAACGTTCTCACAAACGTCGAAAGCGTAATCGTCGAAGTATGCTCTCTTAGTTGGCGAGTGCATCTGCCACTGCCCCAAAATCTATGGGAGACAACTCCCTCACGCGCCTATCACGAAACGGAAGAGCGTGGGCTATTCTTTCAGCCTCTAACTTGTCCACTTTACGTTCGCTTCTGATAAATGGCGCTACCGCGTTATTGAGCTTCTTGTTGCGCTGCGTGAACAACCACCGCACCAACCGCCTGAAAAATGCTTCATCCTTCACGCTGAACGGCAATGCCGCCCAAGGTTTTAACCGAACAATAACCGACTCCACCTCGGGCTGAGGATAAAACATCCATTTTGGAACAGTATCCAAAAGTTCGACCTCGACACGGTGGCAAGTCACAACTGTTAGCCACCCATAATCTTCTGTGCCTACGGTGGCAACGAGGCGGTCAGCAAATTCCTTCTGCAAGATTAGCAATGCACATTCGAAGCCTCTACCAAACAGCCACATTATCAGATGCGAGGAAAGGTAGTAAGGCGGAATCGAAACAGCCTTGTTGAAGTCAGGAACTGCCACCTTCAGCACATCGCCTTCAACGATGGTCACGTTGGTTAAGGCTTTGAGCTGTTCACGGAGTACTTCCGCGACACATGGGTCTTTCTCAACAGCCATCACCGCTTTGCATTTGTTCGCTAGATAACGGGTCAAGAAGCCAAAGCCCGCGCCTGCGTCCAGCACCACGTCACCGCTGCTCAAAGAAGCGTATTCGCTAAGCTTGGGGAAAATTGAGGGGTCAACCATGAAGTTCTGCCCCAGAAGCTTGTTCGGAACAATTCGATGCTCTCGAAGCAGAGACTTCGTTTCTTGAAGACTCATTTACTGTTTAAACAACCCAGCACAACTTAATGGAACCTGGTGAACAAGCGGTATTTGCTGTCACCCTCAAGCTCTTCCATAACCCGCTTGGTAATCAGCTTAACAGGGTTAGGCAGTTCCGTCCGCTTCAGGATGTCATCGTAACTCTCAAAAGGCTTCTTTTCACGCTCATTTATGACTTGCCACATGTACTTTTTGCCGATTCCTGGAATCAACTCCAACGCGTGCATGCGCGGCGTAATAGCTCTCGCCGTATTAAAGAAATTAACGATCCATTTCTCTCTGTACAAAACGACCTTACTTATTGTACTTGGAAGTTCTGCCTTAGCCGACGCGGTCAACTCCTCGTAACCTATCCTGCCAATAATATAAGTCACCTCTTCCCGCGCGTCCTTCCCCACGTAAACGCGATCCGCGGGCTTAAGCATCAAGCCCTCTTTTACTAAAGCTTCCAGAAGCGTGAAAAACTCCTCGCCCACACACTGGATCAAAGCGCCTGCTCGGTAACCGGCTCTCCCGGTTGGGCGGTACCCGGGACGCCCGTGCTCCAAGAAATCCAGTACATAAGCGTGTTCCTCGTATTGCTTCTCCATAGTAGTCCCTTTACCTTATTCATCTTACTGCTTAAAAATACTTGGATGGTTTTCCTATTTCAAAGCTCTTTTTTCATTCAAAAGCGCAACGATGGTTTCTAGTTTTGAGGATTCGATGATTTTTTTGCCGGCAGCTAGAAAAACTCGAAGTTCATCCACGCTTTCAGGCATGCAGTTGATAATTTGAACGGCTTCATCCTCGTCTAAACCGTATTCTTTGACGAGCTTTTCTGAGAGCATTTCAGCGTCCGCAGGGTCCGCTTTGGCGAACTTGGACACGTAGTCTAACGTGCGCCTCTGGAACTGGTCCATGTTCTCCTCGCCAACAGACTCCAGTACCTTCTTGACCTGTGGCAGCGTTAGCTTGCTTTCGCTTATCTCCTTCTTGCCCATTCTAATTACCCTTGTAAGGTTCTAAATGTTCAGTTCTAGTGATTATTTCACGCATAGAATTGCCTTGGGCAACACTCACCACGTATCCGCGACCTCTTTTGCCAACTACTTTGCCTATTTTGCCGTGAAAGCGCCTGTGAGGCAGACTCTTCTGTTGACTAGAGTCAATTTTGATAATGACGCTTGCGCCAAGCGCATACTCGTACAGAAACTTTGTGAGTTTCGGCTTGCCCTTTGCTCTGGGTGCTTTCCTCATAAGACTGCGCGTTCCAGCGCAATATCCTTTTGATGGTTTCATTCATTTTCACCTAACTGGGTCATCCATAATAACGTTTAAAACATCAAGTTTGAGCGTCTTCGCTGGGTTTTTGAGCAGTTCGGAAACGCTGGGTATTGTTCTTCCTTCATCGCCAGACACCAATTCCTTAACGTAAAGGCCTCCTTGGCTTCGTACTTCCATCTCGGCCTTCTTAGGTGACACCTTCTTAACTTTAAGCTTATATATGTACCTTTCTCGAATCAAATCCGCACGTCGATGCACAACCCGCAATGGTGTTTGTTGCTTGATTAAGGTGCTGTTCAGCTTTTCTTCCAGAAGTTGCATGTCTGTTTCGGATATTTCGTTTTCGAACTCTATTAGGACGCGGTATTCTTTCTGCGCGGACTCTGACTTCTTCAATTTCCGAACTACGTCTCTGTTGGTAAAGCGAAGGCGGGAAATCTCAACTTTGCCAGTTGCAGCCGAGTTAATGATTTCTCCCAGTTTTTTCAGGTCCAATAGTCTCTTTTTAGGTTTTGAGACTTCCACAACGAAAGGCCTGCCACTGCCCAACATCCGCGCGTCAATGTCTTCTCTGCCTGAAGCGTGAAACACTGTTTTCTCACCTTCCGCCGCCTCCAAGAACGGTTTTGAAACCAGTTCCTCCACAGATTCAGGATACAACTTTCCTGTGCCGCCGCATTTCGCGCAGCCTCTTCCTCGGCAGCTGGAACAGAACCACTTAGACTGTGGTATGTCCCTGACGAGTTTCCTGTATCTTCCTGCCACAAAGAGCGGGTTGATTTGAAGGCGTATCGTTTCGGTGAAGGGGTTAATGATTGCCATCAGGTCTGGCTTTCGGTACTCCACAGTCTTGCCTGTTTGGGCTTCCACTCTTTTGCCCAGTAATCGTCCGAACTCGTGTTTGATGCTTTCACTGTAGCCTACGTCAAAAGCTGCTTTGAACTCGTCCTCACGTTCTTCCACAGCTACGGGCAACTCAACGCCTACTAGAAAAGTGTCGTACTCGTAGGATGCGGTTTTTTCCAGCACCTTCCGAACTATGCTATCGACAAGGAGAAATCTGTTTTCACATAGGAAACACTGTTTGGATTCCTTTTTTGGAATACGTTTTTTCAAGTGGCGTAGTGTGCTTTCAGCTTGCTGGGAGAAGCCGTTTGTGGCTAAGGTCTTGAGTGCTTTCACGCCTTCAGTTTCTTTTGTCTGGGCAGTTGCGCTGGCTTGAAGAGTTAAGCTGAGCTTTAGTGCCTGTCCCCTATCTTTGTTATCAATGCCGTGTCCAAGCAGGGCAAACTGTCTGCCGAGGCAGTTGTCGCATAAAGGGTACTTCTCTAGCATCGTCGATGCTTTGGCTAAAACGTCCATAAAAGAAGCCTACTTGAACTCTGTGGGGAACCCTTTTCCACCCATGAATGGCAGTTTTCCCTTTTTCCGTTTCATCATTTTTAGCATTCTGCGCATCATGACGTACTGTTTTAGCAGTTCTTTGACTTCTTTTTCGCTTGTTCCTGAGCCGCGCGCGACGCGTCTTACGCGGGAATAGTTGAAGAGTTTAGGGGTCTCCTTCTCCTCAGGGCGCATAGACTGGATTATTACTCGCCACTTTTCAAGGCGCCCCTCAGCCATGTTGAGCATGTCATCAGGCACATTGCGAGACATTCCTGGAAGCATCTGGAGCACTTTCTTGAACGGTCCCATGCCTTTGACTGCCTCGAACTGTGCGTACATGTCGGTTAAGGTAAATTTGCCGCTGAGTATTGCCTTGGCTTTCTTTTCGGGAACTTTGATTTCAGCTTCTTGGACTTTCTCGAGAAGAGTTTCCAAGTCTCCCATACCTAGGAGGCGCCCCACGAAACGGGACGGAATGAACTGTTCAATGTCTTCCACCTTCTCGCCTGTACCGATGAACCTTATGGGAGCCCCCGTGGCTGCAACAGCCGAGAGCGCTCCGCCTCCGCGGGCAGAACCATCCAGTTTGGTTACCAGAATGGAGCCGATAGGAGTGGCTTCATGGAAGGCTTTCGCTTGGATAAGGGCCTGCTGCCCGATGGTGCCGTCGATTACCATCATGACCTCGTCGGGCTTGATGCTTTTCTCGAGAGTTTTCATCTCTTTGATTAATTCTTGTTCTTCTTTGTGGCGCCCAGCAGTATCGACAATCACTATGTCTTTGTCATTGAACTGTTTCAGGCCTGCAAAAACCACTTTAACAGGGTCCTTGGCTTTCGGGTCGCCGTATATGGGAACATTTATTCTGGTTGCTAACTGCTGGAGCTGCGCGTAAGCGCCAGGTCGGTAAGTGTCCGCGCATATCAAGGCGATTTTGAGCCCCCGCTTCTGGAAGTATCGGGCAAGTTTGGCTGCTTGAGTGGTTTTCCCTGAGCCCTGAATCCCTACAAGCATGAGTATGAGTTTCTTGCCAGGCTCAACTTTGAGGGGAACGGGCTTATCTCCGACGAAGCATGTTAGTTCTTCGTAGACGACTTTGATGACGTGTTCGCGCCTCGAGATGCCTGGAGGAACATTTTCCTTTAGCGCGCGGTCTTCGATTCTCTTGGAAATGTCTAAAACCAGTTGAACGTTAACGTCCGCTTGGAGCAGCGCTCTTTGGATGTCTCGTACGAGCTCTTTAACCGTAGTTTCGTCTACTACGGAGGAACGGAAAACCTTTTTTATTGCATCGTAAAGTGAGGAGCCCAAGCGATCTATAGCCATCTGCGTCTCCGAAGTTAAGACGTCTTCAGCGGTTTAAATATATATTGTGCGGAAAACCTCATCCCAGTTGGTTCTTTACTCCTTTTGAAGGATTCTAAGAAAGCTCAGCGGACGATAGCTAACGTGACGAAAATAGCCATCGGTTGCTTTGCGAAGCCTCAGTCCCCATAAAAATCTCGTCACAATTCAGACGGCTCTTCATGCATCATCGGCTCCATGATAGTACTGCACTAGGCGGAAAATAACTGTGACGGAAAATCTTTTATCAACAGTGAACATTAACTCCAAGAACAATAGGTGAAACAGGTTGACAGCAGAACGCGTCATACATGCAGCCGTATTCGTCTTGTTGCTCGTGGGTTTATACACCTTAGCTGGGTGGGCAAACTGCTATTACATAGACGATATAATTCTCAAAATAGCAGGCATCACATTAAGCTGGGGAATAATCCTCTTAGTTTTATACCTTAGCTTCAAGAAGCTTAACTGGCGCTGGTGGACTAACTCCCTACCGTGAAAAAACGCTTTTGGAACAAGCAAAGGAAGAATGTGTTCAGTAGAAAAGGCTATTTTGCTCGGGTTATTTTAAGTCTGCCCAATATCTTCCAGTATTCGATTTCAACACCTGGAGCAAGTTTGGATTTAATCTCTTCTTCTTCCGGGAACGGAGCATCTAAATACTCGAAGGTTTCTAAGTCCATGATTTGGACACCTGTCGGGTTGACTGCGAACACTTGGCCGACTCTCTTGTCGATTATTGGAACTTCGGCGCCGCAGTCAACGGGCTTTACGAACTGTCTTTTTTGACCGTCAAATACTCCGATAGCGACTATTCTAAATTTGGCGGAACCGTGTTTTCCCGGTTTGGATTTGGTTATATCCATTATGCGGCACGGTTCGCCTTCAATCATCATGTAGCCGCCAACGCGTAATTCTCCAACGTCCATTGGTTTGGTCATACTCTCACCAAATGTCTGGTCAATTAAAAGCAATTCTGAACAACACCCATATATAGATTAAGGTATCGCTATCTACTGAACGGTGGAAAAGCTTGTTCAAAAGCGTCGGAATAGTCGCTCGCTACGACAAAAAACAAGCATTAGCGTTGGCAGACGAATTAGCGGACTATTTGCGAAGAAAGAATTTGCAAGTATTCATGGAAGACACGCTTGCAGGAAAAGTGAAAGACCAAGCAAAAAAAATTCCACTGAAGAATATGAAAACAGATTTCATAATAACGATAGGCGGGGACGGAACGATTTTGAGAACCTGCGTGACCATTCCCAAGCCTGAACCACCAATATTTGCGGTTAACATGGGTGTTCGAGGCTTTCTCACGGAAGTTGAACCCGAAGACGCGTGCCCTGCCATGGACAGAATTCTAAAAGGCGATTTCAATATCGAAAAATGTGCCAAGCTCGCCGCATCCACTGATGGAGAAGCATTGCCCGACGCTTTAAACGATGTAGTCGTTTCTGGGGGAGAACCAGCAAAAATACTCTACATGCAAATATACAAAGACGGCCAGCCGATTATGAAATGCGAAGCCGACGGACTTATAGTGTCAACGCAAACAGGCTCCACGGGCTATTCTCTTTCGGCTGGAGGTCCAGTTTTGGACCCAGAAGTAGACGCGATTGTTTTAACGCCTATTTGTTCCTTGACGACTTTTCGCTCCATGGTTTTTCCAGCGAACAGCAAAGTTACAATTGAATCTCTTAGGCCCAAAGACATGCTTGTCCTAATTGACGGCAACTACCGCAGGTTTGTGCCAGCCAAAAAGCCCTCCGTAACCGTTGCCCGCTCGAAAAACGTAACTTCATTCATCAGGTTCAAAAACGATTTTTACGGTCGGCTCCAAAGCAGGTTGCTATTCAAGGGAACGGGATGAAAAATTCAGAAAGACACGACAGGCAAACGCGTCATGGTTTTGGATACTTCTGCCTTCGTAGCTGGATTTGACCCGTTCTCAATAAGCGAAGAGCAGTTTACCACGCCCAAAGTGGAAGAAGAAATTAGAGATTCCATGACCTCGCTGAGATTCAGCACTGCAGTCGAAAGCGGAAAACTAAAAATTACAATGCCATCCCAAGAATTTCTGGATAAGGTGAAAGCGTCCGCAACTACGGTGGGCGACTCATTCTTCTTGTCAGAGACTGACATGCAGGTACTCGCATTAGCCCTAGAACTCAAAGCGGCTGGGAACAATCCGAAGATAGTGACTGATGACTATTCTATACAGAACGTTGCCACACAGATGGGCGTGGGTTTTGTTTCTCTTGTAACCTTCGGCATTCGCCGGCTTCTAAAGTGGGTCAGGTACTGCCCAGCGTGCCACAAACAGTATCCTGCCAACTACAGGTCGACATTGTGTGTTGTCTGCGGTACAGAGCTTAAGCGGAAGCCACAGAGAACCGAGAGAACAGTAAGAAAGCCCATCTGAGAAACTCAACTAATGAGACCGCGGCGTTTTCAGGTTTCCTTCTCCACTTCCATTATCGCATCTTGGACTATGTCTAGCGCCGCGTCCAGCAGTTCTCTCTGAATGGTTAAGGGAGGCGCCACTCGAAGCGTTGAAGCGCCACATGTTATGATAGCCACTCCACGTTTCCAAGAACGCAGAATCACCTCAGCAGCTTTCTGAGAAGCAGGTTTTTTGCTTTCCTTGTCTTCAACGAGTTCAACGCCTATCATCAAGCCTTTCCCTCGGACGTCGCCAACTATTTCGCTTTGCTCTTTAAGCTCCTCAAATCGTTTCAACGCGTACGTGCCTTGCTTGTTGGCGTTCTCCAGCAACTCCTCGTCCTTTATTATGTCAAGGACGGCGCTTGCCGCCGCGCAGGACACGGGGTTTCCGCCGAAAGTGCTCGCGTGGGAGCCCCCAGCCCAATCCATGACTTTCGCTTTCGCGATTGTAGCGCCTATCGGCAGTCCTGAGGCTAAGGCTTTAGAGGTGCAGATGATGTCGGGTTCAACGTTCCAGTGCTCGATGGCGAACCATTTGCCAGTTCTGCCCATTCCAGATTGCACTTCATCGGCAATGAACAGGAGACCATACTTGTCGGCCAGTTTTTTTAGCCGTTGGAAGTATTCGGGTGGAGGAACAACGTAGCCGCCTTCGCCTTGAATGGGCTCAACGAGCACGGCTGCCACTTCTTCCGGCGGCACGTACTTCTGCAGTACAAACTCATCTATGTAGTCTACGCACCAAAGGTGGCATTCGGGGTAAGTTAACTTGAAGGCACATCGGTAACAGTAAGCGTAGGGTACGTGTGTGACGCCGGGCATTAGCGGCGAGAAGTTTCGTCTCTGGGTGGGTTTACTCGCAGTAAACGCTAAAGACCCTATTGTTCGCCCTTGAAAAGCGCCGATGAACCCAATGAACTGTTGTTTGCGCGTGTGCCACCGGGCAAGCTTGATGGCGGCTTCTACAGCTTCGGTGCCGCTGTTGCCAAAGCACACTTTCTTGTCGAAGCTGCCAGGCGCAACTTGGGTTAGTTTCTCTGCTAGGGTGATGACTTCTTTGTAGTAGAAGTCCGTGTTGGAGTAGTGTAGAAAACGGTCGCATTGGCTTTTGATGGCTTCTACGACTTTGGGGTGGTTGTGGCCGACGTTCATGCACGCGACGCCGGAGTTAAGGTCTACGTAGTCGTTGCCGTCAACGTCCGTTACTATGCAGTCTTTGGCTGACTCGACGACAAGCGGGTAATATCGCTTGTATGAGGGTGAAATGAACTGTTCATCCTTCTTCAGAAGCTCCACAGCTTTGGGGCCTGGGGGAGAAACAACAATTCGCGGATAAGTACTCATAATCTTCTCACTCACGAAAGTAAGTGAAGCCGCCGCGTGTTTATCTGAGTTTTGCTCACAAAAATGCCAGAAGCAAAATCAAAAGTAATCCTTCAACCGCGAAAATCGGGACAAGTATTTGCTTTGCTTTCTGAAGAGTCTTATCCACGAGAAAGGTTAAGGATTCTAAGCATTCCTTTCCGATAACTCTGACTTTGGGGACAACTATGCGGAGGCAGCCTGCCCTGCAGCTTTCCAGTTGACCCGCGGCTGTTTGCGCGACTTTTGTAATGTGCCCAATCAACACGTCTTGATTCATGGCTTCCCCGACTGGATGGTAACCGCGATGCCCCAGCACAACAGCGCTCACCGCGTGAGTGTCCGTCGTGAAAACTTCGCTCGCCTGGAAACCAGCCGAACTCAATGCCGTGAGGATTTTTTCGCGTAGCCCGGAAACCATGTTGTTTCCGTCGATGATTACGTATGCGGTTTTTTGTTCGCCAACCTTAACTGTAATGGCTGTGATTCCGCCAGTGCCCATGCCGTCTTTCAGGGTGAACTTGTTAGGGTAAACTGTGGCTGTGCCTACGTCAAACGGGTATTGGGGCAGGGAAACAGCTTTTCTTAAGCATTTGGAAGCCACGTCTCTGAGTGTCTCCAAAGACGCTTCAATCTCTACGGTGTCGGTTAGGCTGTTGTGCGCGTTTACAACGATGATGTTTTCAAGTCCGAGTTTCTCAGCTTCTTCACGAACGATTCTGCCCAGTTCTTGAGGCAGGTCCTCGGTGGTTTTAGGGGCAAGCGTAAATGAGAGGAAAGCGATTTTCCTGAAGAGTTGGCATGAAGCCGTCACAAACCCTTCAGATACCTTGACGAATGGAGTAGCCGTGTCGACTGAAGCTTTGAAGTTTGCGGAGCTCAAAACGCTATCGATTATCTTGTGGTTTTGGGCCTGTGATGCAGCATCAAGTTCATGCCCGAGGAGGCCCAGGGGAACGCAGGCGTCGCATCCGTATTCTTTTTCGAATTCGTGTTTAAGCATGGAAGGCAGTAGACTGCTTCCGATGTTCTTGAACGGACCAGGATGAACAAGTGGAACGATGAGGGCAGCTTTGGGTTTTGAAGAATCGAACTTTAGGAAGGAGACTTCGACGTCTTCGTCTTCACCTAGTTTTTCGAAGAAGGCTTCTAGCGGTCCGTTGAGTGCGGATACCCAGTTGAGCATGAACGCTTTGAAAATGGTTATTGAAGGTATTCCATACATTTTTTTCCCTAAGCGGTCTAAGAGGGAGACAAAGAGGAAAGCGGAGGCGTAAGCAACAATGGGCGATACTACGAGGAACGGCAGGAAATCAATTGGCGCAACGTTAAGTTTTGCCCAGAAAACCACAAACGGAACAATACATGGGAAAGGCTGAAGCATGATAGCAAGCAAGCGCTGACCAGATTTAGCGGATGAAGCTGAGAAGAACACAACCGCACGCAAAGTAATCAGCGCAGAAAAGCCTAGGAGGCATAATTTGACCCACCACGAGAAATTGAAAACCACGCCGAAGACGACGCCCATGATGATGAAGAAGAGCCAGAGTAGCCATCCGAAGAGGGAAAGTACAACTGTTCTTCTGAGGACAAAGATGGGGTCTCCGAGGACAAGTTTGCTGATGACCCAGTCAAAGAGGAAGTTCAATGCGAAGAGTGCCGCTCCAAGTAAAAGTCCGTTGGTTAATCCTTCAAGTGAAGGGAAAAGAAAGAAAGTTGATGCTCCTGCGATCATAGAGATGGCGGCGATGGCGGCAAGTGCTTTCTTAAAGGATGGAAGGAAAAACAGGGATGAGTAATGTCTCTGTGCGTTGTTTATTGACTGATTAAGGGAGCCGTCAGTCGCCACATCCATCATCTCAAGTCGAATTCACTATGAGAATAAGTATGCCTATTAAAGGCTAGCGAAGTCCGTGGCTTTTTTCTGAGGCGGTAAAAACATTTTTTAGGTAACTATGGATACGGCAAGAACAAGTTTTGACATGAAATTTTGAAAGAAAAAGGAAAAATGTGCCTTTAACAGGCGAAAGCAACATATGTGCATCCTGTGTTTCAAGGGCAACTGTTTTATCTGTAAAGCCCCTACCTAGTCATCTTGCGAAGGCTATGCCAGATCACGAATTGCCCCCATCCATACTTCACATGCTCGAAAGAAACGTGGGCAAACAAATCAGAGTCATTTTGGACCCTGCCTACGGTTTCGAGGGCACGCTGATTGCGGTAAATAACGAACCGTCAGGAATCTGGCTTTCAGACGCCGAAGCCATTGTCTTGAGGTCAACCCTAGCCCAGCCTATACCTCAAGTTGCAAGCAGAGAAGAAAGAAGCGAAATATTTCTTAACCTAACTTCAGTTCAGAGAATAGAAATCTTGCATCCTCCAAAGCGCTAAAAAACCGCTTAGAAGATTTTGGCTAGAACAGAAACCACTATCAGACCTACAGCAAAAACCATGAGAAGCTCGGGTCGAATCTTTATGCCTTCAGTTTCTTCCTCGAAGAACCTCAGCAGTCCTGCGCTTGCGGCTGGCATTGGACCCTGATTTTCTTTCTTTTTTCGACTCATGCTATTTTCCTCGGGTATTAACGAAACAATAGAATGCTATATTCTGCTGCATTATTAATGTTGCGCACTTCGTTTCCCAAAGGCTTTACGCCCGTAACTCGTAGAACTTGCCGAGCCTCAAAACCGCGAAGTGACCCCGTTCTTTTAGAGACAGAAACCAAAATGCTCTTTTGCCAATCCAATAGTCTACGCACGGTTCAATCTATATAATAGGGAGGGGGTAGGCGCTTCCGAGCAGCTAGAGTATAAGAGAGAAACAGAGAAAAACAACCTGAAAAGCCGCATGCAGACCTTGTACTTCTTCAAGATTCAATCAGGTTTAAACAATGAAACTGCATAAACATCACACCAAAAAACGGTGAAACAGATGCATATACACAAATTTCAAGAAATGATGAAACGCCTCTATTTCCATAGAGACTCCGAACGTGGCGTAAAAGGAACCTATGAGTGGCTTGTAGACGAAGTCAAAGAACTAGGTGAAGCATTGGAAGGAAACGACAAAGAAGCCACCGAAAAAGAGTTCGCAGACGTCATTGCCTGGCTTGCATCCCTAGCAAACATTACGGACATCGACCTTGAAAAATCAGCCATAAACAAGTACCCTCACAAATGCCCCAAATGCCAACAAGCCCCTTGCCAATGTACATTCTAAGCGACCAACCGCTTTTGCCCTAAACCCGTCATCTCCCAAAAGAAGGGTCTTCTTCCTTTTCTACGAACAGTGTCTTCCGCTTCGAGAAGACGCAAGTGATACATTACAGCGTCATAAGACATCGCTGTTTCCTGCGCGATTGCTGACGCATCGGCAGATCGCTTGTCTAAAACATTTAGAAGTTTAGTTCTGGCTTTCAGACCATTCTTCATACTCTTCACATGCTGCAGGTAAGAGTTCGGATGGTAGTTTTCCTTAATTGCCGTCCACCGAGTATAGAATTGTGTTTGAGGTTGAAAAGCTTTAGCCAAAGTCTGCAAGACATGCTTGTTTCGGTTTCTTGTTGTCGAACATGGAGTGGATTTCGTCTTTAATCAGCGCGATTCTCTGCGTGTAGTACTTAGGAAGCTCATACTTGTCAACCAGTTGCTGAGCCGCTTCAAGATATTTTTCGATGCCACCACGGTAAACCGTAAGAGTCAATTTACCGCCGCAGAACGGGCACTTACCGCGGAGAGGCAATCGACGAAAACGTTTGTTGCAAGATTTGCACCTGAAAGCCTGAGTAGAGAAAGCGCGAAGGTTACCAGATATATCCCGGATGAAGTGGGTTGTTAAAACTTTCAGCGCCACTCGCCTGACATCCACAGCATCAATTCTCGCTCCCAGCTCCAGTTGCATGTGTAATTTTTCAATCATTGACTTAAACTGTTTGTAGCTGCTCTCGGAGTTGCCCATGTTAATGTTTGAAACAGGCGTGGTAAAGTGGAAACCTTCAAACTGAGCCTCAGTTCCAAGCCTATGACTAATAATATCCATCACTGGACTAAGCTGCTTAGCTTCAGCTTTTTCAAGAGTTCTCTTGTAAAACTCAAGCGGATAAGCCTCATCAACGTCAAAGTCATGCGCTTGACGCTGAACTTCTTTGGTGTTAACAAACGGAATCATCAACAGGGGAGCATCCATGATTCCGCCTATTTGCGCTGGCAAATATCTTCGAGAAAAGTTCAGAAGTATATCCAAAGCCAACATAATCGCGTCCTCATCACCGTCACAATCACGACGCTTAGCCGAGTGCCAAATCGGATGCGCATAAATAACCTTAAGATTAGTGAAGCCAACCACTCGCCCCAAAATGCAAGCGCAAGTGTGAGGAGCCAAACCCATAATCAAATGCCCAACCAACTCATCAGGGTTCTTCACATTGTAAAAGCTCGGAAGCTTGTAAACCCTAGTTAACAACTCATCTAAGAAGGCAGCCACCTGCACGAAATACTCTGCCGCGTTCCTCGGGATAACAACATCTTGAATCTTGAGCTCTAAAACTTGACCTGGATCAGTCAAAGGAACACCAGAGATATCGTGCGTATAGCCCATTTGCCTGAGCTTTTCAACTGAAACTCCGACTTCTCCAGGCTTGATATGTGTTAAGGGTGCATTTGTGCCGTCAAAACGTATAGTGCCATCCTTATACACCGACAAGTCATACTTAGCGCGCAAAATGCCCTTCTCAATAATCTCAGGAGTCTTATCTTCATTCGTTAACCCTTTAACGCCTCTTAGAAGCTTGGGCGCAGGAACGCCAAGATTGCGAGATGCCACATCAAGCAGTTCCTTGAAGTTAATCGTTTGCCGCTGATAAGGAACAGCATCAGCTTTACAAACTGAACAGCCGTTCTCCTTCAAAGCCCGCCCACACCGCGGACAACTCTTCTCAGCAACCGTTTCGCAACCGCAATCAGTGCATTTCACGCGGAAAGTGTAGTTTTTGCAGTTGGGGCATTTGCGTTTAACGACTTCAACGAACGCGGGACCTCTTCGCCCTGCTTCCACGAGGTCTCTGTGAGAACCTCCAGCTAAACTAACAGGGAAAAGAACATGAACCAACGGCTTCATTTCTCGCCGCTTTGCCTTCTCAGGGCGCCCCATTCGCGCACCCACAAACGTTGGAGCCTTATCCCTTACCTCAACACCAGACAACATGCTAAGTGCCTTAAACACTGACTCCCCCGAAGCTTCATCCAAGTCTCTGGAAGAGCCATAACCAAGAGAGAAAGCAAGCGCACAAGCATCTTCACCCTCAACCACAATCTTGCCCTCCACGAGCTTATGGGGCGCAAAAATTCGTCTCAAAGCCAGAGTCACGTTCTGATCCAGCTCCCCCACAATCGCGTTCACGAAATCACCGTCACGTGTTACTTCAGACTTTATCAACCAATCTTTAAGCAACTTAACCTCTTGAACCGACGAAAGGCTTGACCAAAAAAACGTAAACTTCGGATGCAGAGGCACATGCAAACGCTTTGACAACACGAAAGCTTCCCGGGCAGAAAGTTCATCGCTGAAAGGATTCTCCAACAGATTCCTCAGCTTTAAAGGCGAAATATAAGCGCCCTCAGCCGCCTTTTCCAAGTTTCCATCAAATCCGTTCTTGAGGGCTTCCTTAACATCCTTGATCCACCATTCTTCAACATACCCCGAAGGAGAAAGAGGCTTGTTTGTGTAAAGAAAATCGCCAAAACTGATCAGGATGTCGCCTAGAAACAGAATCTTGGCAATTTTGCCTTTAAGGTCTTTGAAGTTTTGAAGCGACACTCGCACAACGGAGCCATCCTTCAGGCTAACAACAGGAGTTTCAAGAGAGTCGACGGGTACCGTAACGCCGCCTTTCCCAGGAAGTTCCAAGCGCAACTGCGTGCCAGCCGCCAAAAAATTCTCTACTACGAGCATAGTTGCAGGGTGGATTCCCACAGCTGACAAACCAGTGTTTCGGGACCTGCCGTACCTGAGCCTGAAGCCGCCGCGTCGCGATGGAAAGGCGAAAATTGGGCGCCCCGCGATAACGTCGTCCATGAAGCCGCCGGACTTCTTTTCTTCCGACTTCTTCTTGAAGTCTCTTAGCCAGTCCCAACCTTGAAAGCCAAGCTTCTCAATGATGGTTAAAACCTTTAGCGCTCGCCCCACAATGCCGTCGTTAACTACCCTTAGCGCGCCTCCTCTAACGCGATTAGTCTCTACTCGCGGGAGATTTCTGTAGGAAGATACTTCTATAGGGTCGGATTCCGTGCCTGTACATTCCACAGGTATGAGGGCAAGCGCTTTTTTCAGTTCCTCGTCAGGTATGTGATATTGAAAGCGTCCCACGGAACGTTCGTACAAGCGTAACTCTTCAATGAAGCGTGAGATTTCTTCTGAGGTGGGTTTGTAGCGGTCCAGTCCAAGCAAGCGGCGCACAAAATCTCCGACCACGAGAGTTAAAGCTTGATCCGTGCCTCCGGCAGAACGTATTGGACCAGCAAAGTATATGGCAAGGTACCTTGTCCGGTCGAGGTTCGTTTTGATTTTTACCTGAGCCACCCCCTGTATTGGAGCTGCAGTTAAGCCTTCTGTGAAAATTGCGAGTGCAGTTCGAATGGCTTGTTCTGCAGCGGGTTCAGGATCCAAGTGCTCAAATTTGCCGTAGACAATTTGCTCGGCGATCTTGAAGGCTATTTCTTCCCGTCCAAGTTTTGTGCTTAGTTCGCGGATGCTCTCAGCTACGCCTTTTGGTCCCACGAGTCCCTCCACGAGGTCGGCGATGTCTTGGGCGATGATGCATTCAGTTTTCAGTGAGGGGTCAAGTCCCTTTATGCGTGCGCTATCGCTGATGGTGTACAATTGGCTAAGCTGCTTCCCCATCGTCTCCACATAGTTTTGATAGCCCTCGCTCATTTTACTATTCACGCGTGACGCCCCCGGCAGACCACTGTAAGCAGTGCGGCTATTTTGGCTTTTCTAAAACCGAAAGAAACAAAACCAGAAAGTGAACGAGCTGGTTCAGGCAAAACCAAAATAGGGGCATGAGCCGTTAAGGCTTGACCCCTTTGATGCCGTCGATTATTTCTGCAACTTTCTGTTTAGAATTCGCAGTTTCGACGATGTTGCCAGTTACTATTATGTCCGCGCCAGCTGAGGCAGCAGCCAACGCTTGCTCCTTGGACCTTATTCCGCCGCCAACGATGAGCGGGACCTCAACAAGGTGCTTGACGGTGCGAATCATCTCTGGAGGCACTGGGTTCTTTGCTCCTGAACCGCCTTCAAGGTAGATGAAGTGCATGCCTAGATATTGGCCGGCTAGGGCGTGAGCAGCGGCAAGTTCAGGTTTGTTATATGGAACAGGGATTGCTTTGCCAACTATGCCGGCAGTTCCGCCTTCGCCTACTATTATGTAGCCCATGGAAATAGGCTCTAAGCAGTATTTTTTCACTAATGGTGCTCCTAGAATCTGGGCACCAACTAGGAAGTAGGGGTCTATGGAGTTTAGGAGAGACATGAACCATATTGCATCAGCGTGGCGGCTAATTCCTGTTATGTTGTTAGGGAAAATTATCGTGGGAATTTTGACGGCGCTCTTGATTGCCTTTACAACGTCGTCGAGGTGATCTTGGGAGATAAACGTTGAGCCTCCAATCATTATGGCTGATGTCCCGCTGGCTTTAGCGTTCTCGGCAATTTTTGACGCTTGAGGAGCTGTTATTTTTTCAGGGTCCACAAGGGTCATGTGAAGGGCGCCTTCAGCCTTAATTTTTTCGAGCAAGTATTTTTCAACACGCCCAAGCATGCACAAAACCTTTCCTATCTATGCATCTTTAACTTTGGTTACAGAGGATCTTCGGGAGGCACCGTAAACTTTGTCGGTAAATAAGCAATAAATGTCAACTTCGCCTTGTGCCGGCTTAATCGGGAATTCTTCTTGCAGACCACAGCTGCTACAGCCGGCTATGGCACGGCTTTCTTCCCGTAAAATTTCTACGCGAACAGTTTCTTTTCCGCACTTGGGGCATGAGAAGAACTTAGGCAATCGTTTCTTTGGAATGTGAACAACTTTTTTCCTTCTTCGCCCCATTTTAGCAGCCTCTGCATCGCAAGTTTATCGTTCCTTATTATTTATGCTTGCCCTTAAATACTTGCCTACAACCATAAAACATCAGGGATACGTGAGCCACTGTGAAATTGACGCCCGCTGTTCTGGACTTGGACCTGCTTGACGTTGAAAATAGAATCAAGCGGTTCATCAAAGACTACGTGGAAAACGCAGGAGCAAGCGGCATAGTCTTAGGAATGTCGGGTGGAATAGATAGCAACACTATAGCCGCTCTTTCTGCACGGGCTATCGGAGGAGAACGAGTTCTAGGGCTTATGCTTCCTGAGAAGGAAACGTACAATTCTAAGGATATTGAAGACGCGAAAGCTGTGGCTGAAAAATTCGGCGTGAAGACGCAAATATGTGACATCACGCCTGCTCTCGAAGGGTTCTACAAGACCTTACTCATATTCGATTCGGCAGACAGACTTTGTAAAGGTAACATAAAGGCAAGAGCTAGAATGATCTACATTTACTACTATGCGAATAAGCTTAACCGGATTGTCTGCGGAAGTTCAGACAAGTCGGAAACGATGATGGGCTACTTCACCAAATGGGGAGACGTAGCCGCGGACATATCGCCGATAATGGACTTGTATAAGACTCAGGTACGAAAACTCGCTGAGCATATAGGCATTCCCGCTGAACTGGCAGCCAAGCCGTCTACGCCTGCATTATGGCCTAATCAATCCGCCGAAGGCGAACTTGGAATAAAATATGAAACGCTCGATCTCATTCTATTCGGACTTGAAAGGTTCATGGCAACACGAGAAATAGCGGACCAACTCGGCATCGAAGAGGCTCAGGCGGAAAAAGTGAAGCGCAGGTGGCTGGCAGTGGAGCACAAGAGACGGATGCCGCTCACAGCAAAACTCGAATACAGAACAGTAGGAACTGACTTCAGGCTCCCCCATGGCACTTACTGAAACAGGAAGGGAACAAGATGAAAGAAAAAATAAAGTTAGCTCTAGCACAAATGAGCAGCAAACGCGGAAACAAAAAAGAGAACATTAGAAAAATTGAAGAACTCACAGTGAAAGCAAAAGAGCAAGGTGCAGACCTTGTGATTTTTCCTGAACTCTCACTGACTGGCTACGTGGTGAGAGATCAAATTTACGAATTAGCAGAAACAATTCCTGGTCCGTCAACGCAAAGAATAGAGGAGATCGCAAAAGATACGGGAATGCACATTATCTTCGGAATGCCAGAGCTAAGTGAAAAAACGAGAGCCACAATATTTAACACTGCTGTCTTCGTGGGTCCAGACGGTTTTATCGGCAAGTATCGAAAAATGTATCTGCCAACGCACAGTGTCTTCGAAGAAAAAAGGCATTTCCGCCCCGGATACCAAACTGCAGTTTTTGACACTGCCCTAGGAAAAATAGGGTTATGCCTATGCTATGACCTTTTCTTTCCCGAGGTAACCCGTCTAATTCGTTTGAAAGGAGCGCAATTAATAGTTGCAATATCAGCTTCGCCGGCTGTCCGCAGAGGTTACTTTGAAATTCTGACGGCTGCGAGGGCTTTGGAAAACACAGTTTTTCTAGCGTACGTTAACATGGTTGGCGTCGAAGATGGCCTGCAATTTTGGGGAGGAAGCCGACTTGTTAGTCCAACCGGGGATGTGCTTGCGAAAGCGAAGTACGATGAAGAAGATTTCGTGACAGCTGAAGTCAGTTACAATGACATTATACCTGCAGAAATCTTCATTCCCACACTCAGAGACTTGCGTCCAGAACTCTATGATGAACTAAAGAAAGAGGCAGAACTCCTCTAGAAAAGTCAGAAAATCCGAAAACAGCCCAATTCTTAACTTTTAAAAAAGATATAAGGGCAATAGCATTTGTTACGCATCACAGCTGCATCACAGTCCGTGACATTAAGAATAATCACAGTCAATCACACGTGATTTCACCGTGATAGGTGACGTCACGGCATCACATTTTCTCGGAAGCACCTCTTTTAT
>Ga0315294_10001211_pt1 | contig 27850 bp, 24 predicted proteins | sample YL17G13_40_MG_FD_203626 | JGI IMG/M metagenome (GOLD analysis project Ga0315294, IMG submission 203626) | Sediment microbial communities from Yellowstone Lake, YNP, Wyoming, USA - YL17G13_40 | ecosystem: Environmental > Aquatic > Freshwater > Lake > Sediment | place: USA: Wyoming | collected... | reverse complement strand
CTCCCCGTCCTCCACAAGCCGGTGATCCAGTACGTGGTGGAGGAAGCGTATGACTCGGGGATCCGTGAGATCCTGATCATCACAGGCAAAGGGAAGCGTGCGATCGAGGATCATTTCGACCGGGTCGATCCCCTGTTGAGGAACCACCAGGTTTCATCCCTGGATGAGATGCTGGATGACCTCACGCTCTACTTTGTCCGGCAGCGGCAGATCCGGGGGCTTGGAGATGCCATAGCCCATGCTGAATCCTACGTGGAGGGGGAACCCTTTGCCGTCCTGCTGGGGGATACCCTCACCATGCCGCCCTGCACCCATGAGCTCATGAAGGTCTACTCCCACTGCAGATCCGGGGTGATCGCCGTGGAGGAGGTGAAGCCTGAGGAGGTATCCCAGTACGGGATCGTGGCTGTGGGTGACTTCACAAAGGGTGTGGCGTCCATCCGGGATCTTGTCGAGAAACCGGCCCCATCGGAGGCTCCGTCCCGCTTTGCGATACTGGGGCGGTACATCCTGACCCCGGGGATCTTTGACTGTCTCCGCACCGTCCAGACGGGAGCGAGGGGGGAGATCCAGCTCACCGATGCCATCAGGGACCTGAACCGGCGGGAGCTCCAGTACGCCGTTCTCTACCAGGGGAGACGCTTTGATATCGGGAACAAGATCGACTGGCTCAAATCAAACATCGAGCTGGCCCTGGAGGACCCGGAGTTCGGTCCCGCGATTACCCCGTTCCTTGAATCTCTCGTGAGGGGCAGGTGAGGAGCATGGTGAGGACAGGGGACCCGGTCGCCCACAGGAACAAGATCCTCGTAACCGGCAGCAGCGGAACGATCGGGACACGGCTCTGTGAACGTCTGATGGACGAGAAACACCCCGTAACGGGAGTGGACCTGCGGGGGAACCCGTGGAACGCGGACGTGGATGCTATCACCACCCGGGCAGATCTGAGGGATGCCTCCCTGAAACAACTGGAGAAGTTACCTTTTATCCCCGATCTGGTGGTCCACCTGGCTGCCCATGCACGGGTTTACGAGCTGGTGAAGGATCCGGCCCGTGCCCAGGAAAATGTTACGCTCACGTTTAATATTCTTGAATACTGCAGGAGGAAAGGGATCAAGCGAATCATCTTTGCCTCCAGCCGGGAGATCTACGGAAATTCCCGGCAGATAATCTATCGGGAGGATGATGTCCGTATCACCCGGTGTGAAAGTCCGTACAGCGCGTCTAAGATGGCCGGTGAGGCGCTCGTCCATGCATATGGGCGATGTTATGGGATCGCACCGGTGATCCTGCGTTTTTCCAATGTGTATGGCTGCTACGATATGAGTGACCGGGTCGTCCCCCTCTTCATCAGGAAGACACTGGCAAACGAGCCGCTGGTGGTGTACGGGAAGGAGAAGATCCTTGATTTTACCTACATTGATGATGCGGTGTCCGGAATCAGCCGAACAATCGATCTGTTTGACAGAGTCCATGGTCAGACCTTCAATATCGGCACCGGTTGCGGAACCTCCCTCGTGGAGATCGCCCGGATGATCCGTGAGTTCCTTGGGGGTACCAATGAAATCCTCATCGAGGAGAACCGGCCCGGCGAGGTGGTGAAATACATAGCCGATATCTCCAGGGCACAGAAGCTTCTCCAGTATGCCCCGCAGGTTCCCGTGGACAGGGGCCTCTCCCTCGCGGTATCGTGGTACTCCCGGGAGTCTTCCCGGAGGAAACCAGATCCGGGAACTGCATGAGATCACTCGCTGAGACACTCCTCTCTCAGGGTCGCCTTCCCAGAGCAGGAGAATCCAGGATTTTTCCATGCCAAGGGTCAGCGTGATACTCCCGGTTTTCAATGGCGAGACCTTCTTAGCTGATGCGATTGAATCGGTGAGGGCGCAGAGATTCTCTGACTGGGAGATCATTGCCGTTGATGACGGTTCAACCGATGGGAGCGGGAGGATACTTCGCGAGTATGAAACGGTTCTGCCCGGTAGATTGCGGTTGATCACCCAGGAGAACCGGGGAATCTCCGTGGCTAAGAACCAGGCCATTGGTCTCTCGGCCGGGGAGTATATCGCTTTCCTTGACTGCGATGACGGGTGGTCTCCTGAGAAGCTGGAACTCCAGGTGAGTGTTCTTCAGAGAATGGAGGAGGTAGCCATGGTCTATTCCGACTGCTCCATGGTGGACCTGCAGGGAAATGACATCCGGAAGACCTATTTCGAGAAGCCGCCCCTTCACGGATGGGTATTTCCCGAACTCCTCCTCCATAACTGCGTACCTTCTTCGTCGGTAATTGTCCGCAGAAGTGTCTTGGATGCGGTTGGCCTGCTCAACCCGGCATTCCGTATCGCGCAGGATTACGATCTCTGGCTCCGGATCGCCGACCGGTACCCGATTGAAGTGATTGACCGGCCCCTGATGCAGTACCGGGTCCACCCGGGAGGGATCAGCAGCAACCGGGTGGAAATGATCCGCGAGGACCTCGACATCACAGAGAAGTGGCTCCAGCTGAGGCCGGATCTGAGGGAAGATCTGGCAGAAGGTCTTCTCCAGAAGCAACGGAGTTCCCGGTATCACCTGTTTCTCCATCATCTCCATTCCCTGGAACTCCGGAAAGCAGCCCGGGCATTTCTCTCCTGGCTGGCCGTGGGCCTCCCGCGATCACCGGAAAGGAGACCCGAGATCCGATGAAGGTTGCCCTCACCTGCGGGATGGATTTTTCCCGGCCCAACGGCGTCACGCGGTACGTGGAAGCAGTGGCATCAGGGCTTGCCCGGAACCATGAGGTCATTCTGCTCTCTGCCGACGAGCCTTCCTCTCCCCTGCCGGTCGTTGTTCATCTCACCCCGATCAGGCGGTTTCCCTGGATGAAGCTGGAACCGGAGGCTGGGTGGCTCCGATCCCTGCTGAACGCGGTCCAGCTCACAACGAGGCTCCTCGTCAATGCGCTCTGGTACCGCTCCCTTTACGGGAGTCTGAAGAAGCGGCACCGGGTGGATATCATCCACAGCCAGAGCTTGGATTCCCTACTGGCAGATGTGGTGACGATGCACGCGTGCTATGCGGCAGCATGGGGCCGGAAGAAAGGAGAAATGCACGACCTCTCACTCCGCAGATTCCTGGGATACCTGCTCTTTATGCCGTTCAACCAGAGAAGTGTCGCAATTGAAAGGAGCATTCTATACAGAATCCAGAGGGTGATTGCAGTCTCGCAGGAAGTGTAACAAGAGATCATTGACCGGTATCGTATACCTTAAGGAGAAGATTAGGGTGATTCCCAATGGGGTAGATACTCACAGATTCCGTCCTGATGCGGAAAAAAAGGCGGCACTCAGAGAACGCTACGGGATTCATGCCACGGAAATGGTTCTCGTGTTGGTTGGGAATCTATTCCAAGCGAAGGGGCTTGATTGCATCCTGGAAGCAATGGGATCGTTGAAAGGAGTGAAACTTTTTATCATCAGGGAGGACGTGCATCTTCCTTCTTACCGAAAACTCGTTCAGGAGTCAGGCCTCGGGAACCGGGTGATATTCACGGGTAAGGTCATCGCCGGGATCGAGGACTACTATACGGCATTCGACATTTTCCTTCTCCCCAGTGAGAGCGAGGGATTCCCCCTTCCCGTTCTCGAAGCGGCGGCTTCCGGGCTCCCGTTGCTAACTACCCGAGTCGGGGGATTGTCGGAATTTCTCGAAGATGGGAATAATGGATACTTTATTCATCGGGACCCTGAAGATATTGCCCGATTGGTACGGCAGTTGGTGAACGTTCCTCTTCTCAAGAAGAGCATGGGCATTGCTGCACGAAAGAAGGCTGAGGAGTATTCTTGGGACAAGGTAGTGCAAAGAACCCTAGAGGTTTATCATAAGCTCATGATTGTTTAGATGCGTGAAATTCCATTTTACCGATGGTAGATTGTTCTTTATTCTGGAATGAACAAAACATCGGTAAATGGATCCACTTCCTGGATATTCACCTGTCGATTCGGGTTGGACACCAGGTAGGGAGTATAGGAATAATTGTTCATGAACTCTTCAAATTCCGCAAGGCTTGTGTTCAGCAAGGGGTATGCTCGGGGGGTCACTTCACAGATGATCAGGGGAAGTGACTCACACCGGTCCAGATAAGAAGTAGCACCTCGGAGAACAGGGAACTCGTATCCCTCGGTATCGATTTTTATCAATCGAACCGCCTGTTTGATCCTGTTCTGTATGAAGGAATCCAATCTCCTTATCGGGACTTCCATCGTATGACTGATAAGATTACTCGGAAGGAGTTGGGATACAAGAGTACTTCCCCCGATATTGTCTTTGTTGATTGTTATACGTCCTATACCATCTTCAGAACCCAGAGCGATATTATAAGAAAATAACTGGTGATCTGGATTCAATAATTCCAACTCTTTAAGGTGCAAGAAGTTTTGCTGCAATGGCTCGAAACTGTGGACTTCACCATTTCTCCCGACGAGATCCAACCCGATTGCGGAAAAATAACCGATATTTGCACCAACATCTAGAAATATATCCCCTTCCTGTAAGTATTTCCTCATCACTAAAGTAGTCGGATATTCATAAATTCCATGATACATCCAAAGAACCATTGGATGTAAACGGAAATCGCAGGGGAATTGGATATCATTGATTCTTCTCATCATCCCATAGAAACGGTGAGGCAGAATTCCCATGCTCAATCTGCGTATTGTATAATCAAGGAGAGTAGAGGGATGATGGAGAAGGGAATATCGCAGAAATTCCACAGTCTGTTTACGTTGGAGAATCATATTCCTCAATGAAGTACAGCTGGGAATCCGATAATATTATTCATCCCTAAGGTATTATCATCATTTGTGGGAAACTGAAGCAGACATATGCCCAGTATCCCGTCCATTGGTTATCTTACCGGGGCATCTATATCCGAACCATCGATCAACCTTATAATGTGAGTCTCGTGGTGAAGTTCGGGGTGGTGATACGGCCAGCATCCTGATGTGCTACCGGATCCATCCGGGAGGGATCAGCAGGAATCGGGCCGAAATGATCCGCGAGGACCTCGATATCACGGAGAAGTGGCTCCGGTGGAGGCCAGAGCTGAGAGAGAAGCTGGCAGACGGTCTTTTCCGAAAGCAACAGAATTACCGCTATCATCTATTCCTCCATCATCTCCATTCACTGGAATTCTGGATGGCCTCCCGGGCATTCCTCTCCTGGCTGGTCATGGGTTTCCACCGCTCAACTCAAAGCAGATCGAAGATCCGATGAAGGTTATCCTCACGTGCGGGTGAAAACGGGGTCGCCCACAAGGTCAACCAGAATGCGCACTATTTTGCCCTCATATGTCTCATGGTTATCATTAGGATTGTGGGAATCTCTCCATCAATGAAAAAGCGATAATAATGGGAAATAGTGGAGTTTTACCGTGAAGGGAACTATAGGAAGCGGTGATGAACGGGCAGTGACCCATCGCATTCTTTTCATTATGCCCCCATTCGAACGTTTACGGAAAGATTCCTATTCAGGTTTTGGATATCCCCATTCTCTTGCATATCTTGCCGGAACTGTGAAGAAGGAAACGCAGTGGGAAGCCCAAATATTCAATGCGGATTTCTCTCCTAAATTCGAGACAGAATCCGTTGAGTACCTCACTGGACCAGGCTTTGAAAATTATATCCGGACACTCAGTGATCTCACAAGTCCGATATGGAATGAAGTCCGTTCTGCAATTCGTGAATTTTCCCCATCAATCATTGGAATCTACAGTGCGACCCCGCAATTCCCATCGGCCAAAGTGGTTGCGCGGATCGCAAAAGAGTGGAATCCTTCAGTAAAGGTGATCATCGGAGGGCCCCATCCCACGTTCACCGGTGAAGATGTATTCGCTGATCCCAATATGGATATCGCCGTAAGGAGTGAGGGTGAGCGTACGATTGTAGACCTGCTCGGAGCACTGGAGACTGGTAGAAATCTTGAATCGGTTCAGGGAATCCTCTTCAGGCAGGGAGACCGGATTATCCGCACACCGGATCGTGAATTGATCCAAGATCTGGATTCCCTGTGTTTTCCCCATGAGTATGCGAAAGATGTCCTGAAAGATTATGACAAGTTTTCTATCTATCATTTCCACAGAATTTATGCAACTAGGGGCTGCCCGTATAACTGTTTCTTCTGCGGCTCCCGCTATATCTGGGGAAGGAAGGTCCGGTTCCGGTCTCCGGAAAATGTGGCGAAGGAGATCCAGGCACTCCAGCGGCTGGGCCTTCACCATATACATTTTGATGATGATACTTTCGGAGTAAATAGTCAATATATTCGTGCCCTCTGCCATGCCATAAAAACCCAATGTCCCGGTATCACGTGGAGCTGCGAGATTCATGTGAAACTCGTGAATGAAGAGAATGTGGCGGTGATGAAGGAAGCTGGCTGCAATCGAATCCAGCTCGGGCTTGAATCAGGGAATGATGAGATGCTCCGAAAAATACGGAAAGGAATTACCACGAAAGAGGCATTGACAGCCATCCAAATCATTAAAAAGTATGGGATAAAGCTGACTACATTCTTCATTATTGGATTCCCCGAAGAGACAGAAGAAACCCTTCAAGATACTTTTAAATTCATGAAGAGCATCCCGGGATTCCTTGTATTCAATATATTTACCCCCTATCCCGGTTCAGAGGCGTATGACTTCTGCAAACAGCAGGGCCTTATTGGGAAAGATTTTGATGTATCCCTCTATAATCACCAGAGCCCTGAAAATTGTTTCTGTATCCATATCAGCAAAGAGCGGTTTAGGGAGCGTGCCAAACAAATCGGGGCATACGTTGACCAGCATAACAGGCGGGAGAGTATCAAGAATCTCTTCTCAATAGATCACCTGCACAGGCTTCAGGATGAGGGGGTGCTTGCAGCAGCCCGCCACGTCTTGGACATTCTCAAAATTTAATACCTTTTATATTTTTAGATCCTGTCCTACATCACATCGATTCGAGGACCAGAACAAGACTAGGCAACCGACAGACCGGCAATATCAAAGTATTTCACTATTGGGAAGGATAAGAAGAATAGATCAGAAACAGCCCAAAGGAACGCAAATAAAGCCAGAGAAAGCTGGAAGATTCAGTCATGGCGATGGAATGAACTTACGACGTATTTCCATCAACACGGTTTCATCTGTTCCACCCCATCTCTATCAACCCGCTGATCTCCATGGCACGAGGGAATCGATTGCGTGCATTGCTGTGAAGTAACATCCTGCGATTAGGAATGGAATCTACCTCATGAAGATCGGGATTATCTGCGGAATGGAATTTTCTAGGCCCACTGGGATCTCAAGGTACGTAATTGAGATCACCAAGATACTGGCAGATATCCATGACGTACATCTGCTTTGTACCGATCGCCCACCCCTCGTCGGCTCATTCACCGTCCATCTCTCTCCCTTGCGGTTTTTCACGGGTGGACATTGGAGGGGATTGATCCCACAATTCGATAAGATTAGGCATATTACTTTACTCACGCTGCGGCAGGTCTTCAGTCTGTGGTACTATCCGTGGAAAATCCGGAAGCTAAGGGAGATCTACAGACTGGATATCATCCACACCCAGAATGTGGATTCACCGGTCGGGGACGTTGTCACAATGCACTCCTGCCTCAAAGCGGCGGAACAACAAAAAAAATCTCATACAGGCCAGAACCCATTGCTTAGATTCCTCGGATATACGGTTTTTCTTCCCTTTAGGATTCTCTATCTTACCACTGAAGAGCAGATTCTGAAGAACAGTAAGAAGATTATTGCAGTCTCTAATGAGGTCAGGGATCAGATCCTCGCTCTTTACCAAATCCCGGTTGAGAAGATAGTCGTCATACCCAATGGGGTGGATCTCGCCAGATTCAAACCTGACGCTGAGAAACGTGCAAGGATACGGAAGGAGTTGGCCATCGGGAATGATGACCGTGTCCTCATTTTTATTGGACATCTCTTCGAAATAAAAGGACTAGATTATGTGCTGGATGCCATAAAGTTACTGCCGGAAATGAGGCTTATCGTCGTGGGTGAAGGAGTGAACATCCATTCCTACAAACAAAGAATCGCCATGCAAGGGAGGGACCGTCAGGTTTGTTTCCTTGGAACTGTGCTTAAACATAATGAGGATTATTATTCCGCTGCTGATGTGTTCATTCTTCCCAGTGAAAGTGAGGGTTTTCCACTCGCTGCCCTGGAAGCGGCTGCTTCTGGACTTCCACTCATTACTACCCGTACGGGAGGGCTGTCGGATCTGGTGGTACCCGGCGAAAATGGATTTTTCATTCAACGCGATGCCGTTGAGATCCGAGACGTTCTCCTTCGGCTCACGAAGGACTCCGAACTCATGAGAAGGATGGGTGCCCGTTCGAGAGAGAGAGCCCAATCATATTCTTGGGATGAGACAGTGAGACGGATCGAAATGGTATATCATCAGATCCTAACAAAATAACAGAAGTTGAATATGATGGCGGCTGTGGGCATCGAATATCTCAATAATGATGATCCGATTTTTCCTGAAGAAGGTGTAGGGAGCTGAAATTGAATGGGTAATAAGCGCGTATTAGTTATCGGAGGATACGTTCCGTGGCATCCAAAGGCTCAAGAAGGCCGGGTGGGGGGAGGTCAGATACTTGCCTTCAAGGTCTCAGAAACACTTGCACGACGCGGTTATGAAGTAGAGTATGTTGCCATTGCTCCCCCGACTCTCCAACGGCCCATTAGCTGGGGCAAGATAACCTATCGTGATGATTCATTCCTCAAACAAATAATCCGTCGCGAACAGTGGAATTCCCATCACTATGCTCTGATTCATCTCCACGAAGGAGTTGAGACTTCTGGTTTCTGCATGAAATTCGGACTTCGTCCTGCAAACAAGCAAAAGATGGTACTAGGCATCTATGGGGCGTTTGCCCATCGGATCCCCAGAAGTATCCATGAGATTTCAGTAAGGATCATGACTTCACGAGCGGATAGGGTCCTTGCATTGTCCGAGTTCTCTAAGCTCCAGATAGCAGATGTATATGGGATACGCCCTGAGCGTATCCATGTGATGTATGGCGGTGTAGACCCAGTCTTTTTTACCGATCTCCCAAAAAAGGAGAAGGACCACTTTATCCTTCTTTTCTCGGGAAGACTTGACGGGCCAGGGCAGCAGAAAGGTCTGGATACCCTGCTTGAAGCCCTTCCAGTGATTTCCCGGAGGCATAGGGTGAAGCTGCACATTTTAGGTGCGGGTCCGGGCTTGGAGTCTTTCCAGAAGATGGTGTCGCGGTTAAAACTTGAATCCAATGTCAGATTCCTTGGATTTAAAGAGTATCCCGCTCTGGCGGAAATTTATCAACAGGCTGATCTCTTTGTCCTTCCGACAAGGCGGGAGAGCTTTGGGCTTGTTCTTGCTGAGGCGATGGCTGCGGGGCTTCCAATCGTCTCAACAAGGGTTGGAGCGGTTCCTGAGGTGGTGAGAGATGGGGAAACCGGTGTGCTGATCCCCCCGGATGATCCGGAAGCGTGCGCGAGAGCTATAAATTCGTTGCTGGATGATACGGTCAGGATGAAAGAAATGGGGAGGAAAGGCCGAGAACGAGCCATGCAGTTTTTCACTTGGGAAAAGGTAGCAGAGCGTGTTGCACAGTGTTACGAAGAAATCCTGTAATTACCTCACCACCTGAATAGTATAACCTCATCCGAATTATCAGCGGGTAGGATATCTACCATAACTTCCTGATCTCATATTCACCGAAGGATCTCTTCATATACTTCCATTGTTTCTCTAACGGTCCGTACCCATGTGAACTGACTGCTGTACGCAAGTGCTTCACGGGTAATTTTCTCTGTGTATTCCGCATCTGTAATCACCCGTGCCATCTGTTCCGCCATGTCCTCGACGGACGTAGCCTTCACGCAGCACCGGGAGACCTCCTCGGGGATCCTGGCATCACTGCGAATGATCACGGGTACGCCACACCGCTGTGCCTCAAGGATCGGGAGACCGAACCCTTCCCAGTCGCTCGGCATGACTAAACAGTCAAAACTCCGATAGATCTCATGCAGGCTCCAGTCATCAGCAAAGCCGGGAAAGGTCGTCCGATCTTGGATTCCCAGCGCACCGGCTAGGCTGAGCAGCCGTCGGTATCCTAAGTCCCTGGTGCCATGGATGGCCAAGCGTGCATGGATCCCGGGGTACCGGTGAACCATAAGGTGGAACGCGCGCATCAGGAGATCGAGCCGCTTCCGTGACTTCATGTGGCCAACGTATCCCACTGTCGGAATTTGGTGATTCGCGCGTGGCATTGGCTGGAACTCATCGGAAACCCCGAGGGGGATCACGGTGATCCGGGCAGGGTCAATCCCCAAGTGGGTGACGATCTCCTCTTTTGTCTGGGATGATACGGCAATGATCCGATCAGAGGCGTGGGCGACGGTCCTGAAGATAGCGGGCAGGGCTGCCCGTGCATGGAGGGAGGTTCCGCCGTCCCGATAGAGCAATGAAATGAGATCATGGAATGTGACCACCTTCACCTGCCGTATGAAGGGAAAGGGAATGGCCGTGATGGGTGAGGTAGCATGGAGAAGATCTGTTCGGCGCCCCAGCCGGACGACCCGCCACGGCAGCTGAAGGGTGTGGGCAAGGACACTCCCCCCCGGGAGATTGGAGGGCGGAACAGAGATAGGCACGACATCCCAGCCCTTCTCAGCCAGTCCCCTGAGCAGTTCCGCGGCATACCGGGCAATGCCGGTACCGGATCTGATCTTAAAATCATCCGCTACGAGGCCGATCCTCATGGTGATGAGGGAGTGTTGGACTGGGAAGTACATGAAGATGGTCCTCCGGAGCGTCTGGTGATTGCGAAAAGATGGGCGATACAACGTCATGGGTCAATCCCATTCCCTGTCCCGATGACGGTCTGAAAGGCGTAAATAGCCCTGATACCACACTACTCATGAGAACGAATGATCCCCCTCATCCTTCTGGTTCTTGTCTCAGCGCTGCTGGTCTGGAGTTTCGGGGGCTACGCCCTGGTGATGGGGATCGTCGGAAGAAGGGCGGGGCATCAACCGGCCCCATCGTCAACCTTACCGTTTTTTTCGGTCCTCATTCCCACCTACAACGAAGCATCCGTGATCGGGAAACGGATCCAGAACCTCCTTGCCCTGGAGTATCCCCGGGATCGCTATGAGATCCTCATAGTCGACTCAGGATCGACCGACGGGACTGCAGATGCAGTACAGGATATCATAAGAACCCGCGGCCAGGAAGTGCCTTCCATCACGCTGGTCCAGGAGAAGGAGAGATCGGGGAAGGGATCCGCCATCAATGCAGGAAGCAGCGTGGCCCGGGGGGAGATCATCCTGGTGAGCGATGCGAATGCGGTTTTTCATCCCCGTGTACTGGGAATTCTCGGGCCCGCCTTTGCGAATCCAAATGTGGGCGGTGTGGGTGGAAGGTACTGCGTGGGCAACCCGGAGCAGGAAAGCACGGAAGGGGCATCGTTCTACTGGGATCTGGAATGCCTGATGCGGGGAGGAGAGGCAGCCCTGGATTCCGCTTGCCTCTTCCATGGCGAGATCAATGCATGGAGAAGGGATCTTGTGGATGCCGATCCTTCGATGCTTTCCGAGGACCTGGACATGGCCATCCGGATCCGGCGGTCCGGGAAAAAGATTGGGTATGAACCCCTGGCCAGGGTGTATGAGCCGGCAGCTACAACGAGGAGAGACCAGATCACCCAGCGGAGGAGAACGGCAACGGGCACCATTCAGGCAATCGGGAAACATCTTCCATATCTCCTCACGCACCCCGGATGGTACACCTGGGTCATCGTCCCCTCGCACAAGATCCTGCCGCTTCTCACGCCATTGTTCCTTCTCATGATCCCGTTGCTGTACGTGGCCACCGGCGATCTTCAGGTCATCCTGGTGCATGCCGTCATTTCTATGGTGGTCCTGGGGCTAGTCCTTGCCGGATTGCGTTCCCTACTACGCAGGGAGCCCTGTGGCAGCATCAGAAGACCTCCACTCCGGCTGGGGTACATCATGGGGTATGTTGTACTGAATGAACTGCTGATTGTGATGGCGTGGTGGGATTTTCTCACCGGAAGGTACACCGTTCTCTGGGAGAAAGTAAAATCAACTAGGAACCAAGCCTGATCTGAAACCTGGAGGATATCCTAAAAGGCCGTTGCATTTCTCTTAGTCCAAGAGAAGATATGGGTGGGCACCTGGCACGGCAACCTATAAGTTACCGTAGGCTACCTGTCGACCGTGCAAGAAATACGCTGAACTCGCGGTTCGTATAGATGTGATCGACCGAAGGATCGTTCCTGAACCGGACAAAGTCGGAGGTATCAAATCCTTGGCGCCCCAGATACCATGGGACATTCAGGTAATATTGCAGCGCGGGGTCCTTGGTTGCTTCAGTGAACCGGGAAGTCAGCACGACGTAGATGTCCTGGTCCAGGGAATCTCCCGCAAAAGGATTCCTAGCATACCCGAAATGGCGGGGAAAATTCGGGTTCTTATACCGTCCCCCGAATCCCATGGGTTCGTACCCAAAACGGCCTACAACTGATTTCGCATCAAACCAGCCGGTTCCCGCCATGTCCATGTGCGTGACCTGCCAGCTCTGCTGGTAGATCCAGGGTGACCGGTAGGAACTCATGACTCCAAGGAAACAGGACGATACCAGCAGCAGTACCACGATGAGGGTTCCGGAGATTCTCCCTCTGGCCTTCCCAGGTTTTTCTGGTGTAATGAGGTACAGGAAAAGCACGCTGACGAGGACTGGTGTTGCCCAGACTCCAGCATTCGCGGAAAACAGGCGTCCCATGGTGACAGAACCTGTCCGGTTTGCTACCACCATGTAGGTGAGCATGCTTGCCACAAAGATGACAGAGAAGAGAAACACATCCCTGTGCTGGATCTCCTTCCGCTTGAGATAGAGGATGGCCAGGCAACACACCACTCCTGCGCAGACCAGGAAGATGGCAAGGTGCCCGTACATTTTGATGGTCAGCTCAATGAAATGGGGCAGATCCAGCTGAAAGACGGGATCCAGCTCCTGCGCCCGTTTAATGGTGGTCACCGTCTCCTGGCTCACACGCTGTGTGATCTGCTGGGCAGGAATGCCCGATCCCGTGAAATATGCGAACCAGAGGAAGAAGGAACAGAGGGCGAAAAGGGCCGGATTACTTGAGAGGGGACTGCGGACGTGGGGCATCCGTCTCCTCCAGAGCCATTTCGCACCCTCAGCCGCAAACAGCGAGGAGATCAGTACAATCACGATCAGGGGGTGGCTAAACACATACATAAAGAGGAAGATAAGGAGCAGGATGGTGCTTCCACGGGATGGAGAATTCAGGTTTCTGAAATAGATGTAAAAAAGTACAGGGAAGAGGAAGATGGCAAGGGCATGGGGATAAGGGGTCAGGTGGTAATAGGCAAACAGGAGCGGTGTCGCTGCAGCCAGTGAGAGGATTGCGCATCTGCGGTCATGAGAGACGGATTGAGTAAGAAAATAGGTAAAAATCATAAAGAGAAGGGTGAAGAAAAGCGGTAGGATGATCATTCCATTAATGGCAGGAAGTCCTGGAATCATCGAAATGGCTGCTCCAAGAAGATGGAAAGCTGGATAATAATTATCCGGAATATGGCCCGATGTCACAATCGCCTCCGCAATTCCAATATGGGCGAAGGGATCTGAGATTGCATAGAGAAAGTATCCCCTCACAAACTGGAGGGAAAGGAATACGGCATTGAAGATGAGGAGGATAATCCCGCTAAAAAACCACCCCCATGAATTTTCGGATGATGCTGCATGGACGATCAGGGCAATGGCGATGACCACCGCGACAAAAAGGAGAACCCATGCAGAGAGAGGAATGGCCTTGAAAATAGATATCTCATACCCTTGACCGGGCGAGCTGAACCATATCAGCACTATCGATGCAGTTAATGATAGGAATGCAGCGATATAGAGCAATTTCAGGAGATTAATCCTGCCTGAAGATGCTGTTTCCGTCAAGGTTCAGGTCCTGCCTGGATATTCCATAATAATCAAGTACGGTTGGCGTCAGGTCAGTGATACTGAGAGTCTTTCTCTGTATCTCCCTATTAAGATTATGAACAAGGAATACGCCCTGTCCCATATGCCCCCCGGATGCCACCCGGTGATCATGAGCGCGACCATAGATATCGTCATGAAGGTCCCATCCGACCCCCCATCCATCTTGGAGCCGGAAGAGGATGTCAGGGAATAACTGATGAGTGTAGCGTCCTGGGGCTATGTCTTCCCTCTTCCCGATGAAGTCGAAGAGGGGTGAACGGTCCGGGGCATTCAGCTTCTGCAGAGAAGCGATAATCTCCCTGCGCACTTTCTCGTATTCCGTGGCAGGGACACCATCCATTCGGATCTCGATCCCACCGTGTGGATAGGACTTGATTCCGGCAAATCGCGAAAGGCAGGCCCTGCTCCCTCGTGGGATTGCCGGATCACCGGAGTACAGGGAGCCGCCGAACCGTGCTATGGGTGAGAAGGCTGCGCTCACCTTGATTAGGATCTCTTCGGCCCCTAGGTGATCGATCGCTACGAGCACAGCATTCCGGATCTTCGCTGTTAGTTTCTCTGTCAGGCGGTTGGATGCGAGGTAGCCGTTCCGCCGGAGGATCTCATTGACGTTGACGGTCTTCGCCGGACGGCGTCCGTGGCCATGATCGCTCATCACAATCACCCCGGCATCAGGAGCTGATCTGAGATATTCTCCGATCAGCGCATCCATGGCACGATAATACTCCTGAATCACAGGGGCCATCGCCGTTTCACCCGGGTACGTGGGATCTCCGGGATCATGGAATCTCCAGAGGCGGTGCTGTATGATATCAAGAACTGCGAAGTAGATAAAGAAGAGATCCCAGGGCTCCTTCCGGAGCAGGGTAAGGCCCATCTTCTTCTCATCATCGAGGATCTCCAGCCCCCGGTGAGCCCAGCGTCCGAGATTGCGTCGGCCCGGGTAGCCCCCCCAGATGCCCGAGGACCGTTCAGGTATCGGATACCGATCCCTTGTGTCTTTCGGGTGAGTGGTGATGTCACTCTCGGTATCGATCCAGTTTAACCGCCGGTCCATCGGGGACCGGCAGACCATGACTCCATTGATGGGCCAGCCGGGGTAGACCAGCATGGGTTGCAGAATGACAGAGCGCAGGCCCTCCCCGCCGGCCATATCCCAGAATGTGGATCCCCGAAACCGGGAACAGTCGATGGCCGCAAGAGCATTACGATCCGGATCAAAGAGGTCAAATGCATAAGAGATTCCATGGTTCGCCGGGAGAAGGCCGGTATAGATGGTCACCCACGCAGGAATGGTATCCGCAGGAAAGACAGAAGAAACACGGAAGGTCGGACTCTTCTCCATCAGCCGCGAGAGCACCGGGAGATGATCCCGTTCGTGAAGGATCACCTCTGGGTCAAGGGAATCAATGCCCATGATGAGGAGTCTCTTTTCCATGGAGGGTCTATTCTGAAAGGGTCAGGAATCCTGTTCGGATACACTCATAGCTCTCTTTGATCCCGCGGTTATTATCGATTCGCAGGATCCGGGTTCCGTAGCGGTTCTGCAACGTCTCCAAGAGTCTATGGTACTGCTGCTGCATCAATACCGCAGCTTCACACATTGGATAGGCATCCGGTTTTCGTGAGACAGCCATATCAGGCTCTACATCAATAAAGAAGATAAGATCGGGCGACGGGAAGGCACTGCCAAGGAATGACCACATCCGGGCTGTCTGTGCTGGCTCCAGATTGAATTCCGCTGAGAGCGACAGGATGATATCAAAGAAGTAGCGGTCAAAGATCCATACCCGGCTCCTGCCCCAGATGAAGGGCAGGCGGAGGCGTACCAGCCCGTACACGAGATAGTCCAGCACCACCACCGCGGGATAGATCTTCCTTGCGCAAGAAAGGGGGAACCCCGCAGGCATATTGGGAGTTCCCGAGCGTTGCTGGGTCTGAAGAGAAACAGGCGATCTGCGGCTGGCCACCTGCCTGAGCAGACGTCGGAGCAGGGACTGCTCATTCTCCAGGACCCAGATGTGACGGACTTCCTGGCCCTGGTCCCGGAGGTCTGATTCGAGGGCCCGGGACAGGGTTGACTTGCCTGCACCGTCCATGCCTACAAAAACAATCGCCCGGGATCTCATACTCACCTCTCCCAAAGAAGGATCTGAATTTCAGCCCTACAATCCTGCATAGCACTCCAGTAAGATGTCTCCGAGGGTCTTCCAGCTATAGGGGGTAACCAGTTCCCGGGTTCGGATGGGACCGGGAGAAGCCTCCAGTGAGGCAATGGATTCACTTAATTGATCCGGATGGTCCATCAGTATCAAACCATCCCGGTCGGAGGGGAACAGCCGGGGGATCGCCCCGAACCGGGTGGAGATGACCGGGAGGTTGACGGCCATGGCCTCCAGCACCGAGAGCGGGGTTTCGATGCTGGCCGTTAGCTGTTCCAGGGGGACCGGAAAGACGTAGCAGTCGGCAAGATGGTAATACGTCTCGATATGCTCAACCTGCCGGGTGATGACCCGGCATCCTGCACCCGTGAGCCGGTCCATGGTCCCTCTGTCCACCGGTTCCCTCCCCACGATCACCACCTGGTACCCCTTTTCTGACAGCCTTGCGAGGGGGACGAGGTTCCGGCCCGGAATGAGTGGGCCAACATGCAGGAGCGTGAACCGATCCGGATCAAGGCCATATTTCGATCTAAGGGCGCGCTTGGTGAGAACAGGGACCGGGGCAAACCGGTCCATATCAACGCCATTGGGAAGGAACCTGGCGGACATCCCCAGGGAACGGAACAACCGCTCCGACCTTTCTGACTGTACCAGCACCAAGTCCGGGTTGCAGAGACGGACTGCGATCCTGTGCAGTGAGGGGGATGGGTTGGGTGCAGAGACTACTAACTGGGCTTTGTGGAGTGGGAGCATGCAGAGCCAGGAGACTAGGAGTCCTTCGGTGGTGGGGCCGAGCACCAGGTGGATGATGTCAGGATGGAAAGCCCTGAGTCGATACCAGGCGCGGAGATCGCGGATATCGACGCACCTGATCTCATGGTACCGTGCCGCTTCCGCACTCAGGTACCGGGCAACCACACGGGTCCCTATATCGCCCGTGGCGCCCGTCTCGGTGAAATGGCCGACGAATGCTATCCTCACCGCTGCCACCCTCCGAGAAGGGTGCCTAGGTTCCATGCCACCGATCGCAGGCCCCGGACGATGGAAGGTACCGCCTCGCAGGCTACCCAGCAGTGACAGTCCCCCGCGGCTATCGACCGGCGGACCTCCCAGGCATTGGCTGTGGTCCACAGTTCGGAAAAGTCCTGGTCCCTGATATTCCCCAGGGGTCGGTCCCTGATGATGCAGGGATAAACAGTGCCCTGCGGATCCAAGTACAGAGAATGGGTGCCGGAATGGCAGGGGACCAGCTGACGCTTCATCCGCTGGTGGCGGGTGCATCCTTGGAGAAAGTAGGGATACGGGTCCAGAATCCGCTGGGGCAGGGATTCACTGCGCTGCCGTTTTTCTGCGATATTCTGCAATTGGACCTGGATTTCGTCCAGGTAATCCTCCTGTACCTGCGGAAGATCCTGGTTCCCATAGTAATGGGTGCTCTCGTGGGCAAAATTCAGGAGCAGCGGGATCCCTATGGTCTCCGACACCAGTTCAGCCTTTGCGATCTCCCTCCAGTTCTCCCAAGTAATGGTGAAGTTGAACCCGAGGTTCACGTCGTATTTCTGGAGCCTGTGCACCGTCTCCATGACTCGGTCGTAGGCGGCAGCCACACCCCTCGACCGGTTGTGCATCTCCCTGCCACCATCCAGGGAGAGGGAGATGCTCAGGCTACGAGGTTCCCTTTTTAGGATCTCACCGGTTACCTGATCGATACGGTCCGGGAACAATCCATTGGACGCAATGGAGAGGATGGCGGCCGGATGGAGCTCGATGACAGCCTCAGCAATGAGGGCAAGGTCATCCCTGAGGAATGGCTCTCCTCCGGTGAGGCTGATTCCCTGCAGGTGGTCCATGAAGGGAGAACGGAGGAACCCCCGGTACTCCTCCACCTGCAGCTCCTTGAGGCTCAACTCCGGGTGTTCCCGGTAACGCTTCCAGATGGAACACATGGGACACTGCCCATTGCACCGGTAGGTGACCCCGAGGGTCAGCCAGAGAATCCGGGCGGGATCGGGACGTCTGAGCAGGAGCTGGTATCCCCAATGGAGTACCTCCCTTCTATCGAATTGTTGCATGACTGATCACTCCATCCATGACCCGGTCGAACCGGGTGCAGATACTCTCCCATGTATAGCCCCTCATCACAAACTCACGGTTCGCCGCCCCCACAGCGGATGCGGCATCCCTGTGATCTATGAAGTACGAGAGGGAAGACGCTATCTCCCAGGGAGTCCCGGCATAAGAAACCCGGTCAACGAAGGTCTCCCTGACCAGGGACTGGATACACCGGATGACTACCTCGTGCCTCTCCGCCAGATACTTGAGAAGGTGGTGGGGGCGCTGAACAGGGATACGCTGGATATCCGGGAGGGAGGAAACCAGAACCTTCATACTGGTCTCAGGTCAGCGATATTCCGAGTTAAAGATAATCCAGGCATGCACTCCATTTGAGTTTATTGTTTCGATTTGGTGATCAGTACCAGGAAGTTCAGGATCAGCCCTGCCAGGATCATCACCACCCCCAAGGTGAAGACCACCACACTCACAAAGGCATAGGCGTAAGGAAAGGACCCCCATTCCTGGTACAGGGAATAACTGTGAAATGCCAGCAGTAGGCCGGCGATCGTCATGAAAAAACCCGGGATACTGAACGAGATGAGTGGTCGCCGGTACCCTATCAGGCTGACGATGTGACTGAAGACCTCCATGCCATGGGTGAAGGCATGCTGTTTGTTACCGTTTGGTACATTATAACGGACAGAAATCGGTACCTCCTGAAATGTGAGGCCCTGTTCAGAGAATCGCCGGATCATGTCCGATTCAATGTTATAGCCCTCTGATCCGGTGCCAAGTGCTTCCATCGCTTTCCTGTTCAGAGCACGAAAACCTGACTGGGAATCGGTGGTGGACTTCCTGGCAGCAATGTTCGTGAGTTTGTTCAGAATCCGCTGGCCGAGGAGCCGATACCGGGGAATATCCATCGCCGAACCAAGGATCCGAGAACCAATGATACAGTCTGCCTCTCCCTTTTTCATCACGTCCAGCAGCGTGGGTATTTCATCGGGATTGTGCTGACCATCCCCATCCATGAGCACCAGACCCTCATAACCCAGCGAGAGGGCGAATTCGACCGCGGTGATGACTGCCCTGCCTTTCCCCCTGTTCTTTTCATGAGATATAACCTGGGCTCCGGCAAGGGCGGCTACCTTCGCCGTATTGTCCTTGGATCCGTCATTGACCACCAGCACGTCATCCACATATTCGCGGGATTTGAGGACAAGGGATCCGATCGTAAGTTCCTCATTAAAACAGGGGATGGCAACGAGGGTTTTCATAAGAATTAGCTTATTAGATTATGGATTAGGAAATATTAAATATATATTGCCCTCTGGTTCTTTTAAGAGAAAGGCTTTAATTAATTATATTGTCATCAATAAAAACCAAAGGAGAAAGAACCCCGCTGGCGATTTCAATGTTATTTTATGGTTACAGATGCTCGTTTACTGGGGTTATGTGATTTATACCGTCAATACCTATTATCGGACGGGGATAAGTTCTCTAATGGAATACTATCCCGACTTGCATCTCCGATTTGCATTGATATTATCCGGCAATGTAACCTGATTTCGTCCGAGTGGAAAAATACTCCCCGGGCCCCTAATCCCAAAGAAAAATAAAACAACATTGTATCAGGATATGATTTGTTGGGATCGGATAACAGTTAATTCTATTTCTTACAAACTGCGACAAGGAATAGGCCTCTCTCTCCTACAGCCCCCTTCTCAGCATATACGAGATGCAAGGTTGCAACGATTGTCTGGAAAAGTCCGAAACGGAACCGCCTGCGGATTCCTTCCATGAAAAGTCGGGAGGCATATTGGCTCCTGAAGAGTGGATAGATGGTTATATCGCGAAATCCCGTTCCTTCCAATAGAAAACGGAGTTTTTGCTGAGTCCAATAGTGTTCTACCAGATGATCTTTTTGGTGCTTCTGAATGAGGGCAGGATCCTCAACTGATTCCAACGCATCTACTGAAAGGAGCATCTCCCCACCTTCTTTGAGGATTTGGTAGCTGGTGTGGAGGACCGATTCCGGAGAATGCACGTGTTCAAGTACACATATGGAGAAAATTTTCGAGAAGTAATTCTTCTCGAAGGGTGCATCTTCTATGGTTGTGCAGTAGAATCCTGTACGGGTTTCGTGGGTATATCGCGAGAGGTACTGGGCACAACGGATATCCTCGCATGAGGTATCGATACCAATAGCCTTCCGACAGCGTCTGGCAAACCACATTGTCTGCCAGCCGAAACCGCACCCGAGATCAAGGACAACATCGTCCACTGAAAATGTAACATGACGGAGAACATCCCGGAATTCAAGAATCTTGAAGGGATTTGGTGGCAAGTACAGATTCGGATAGATATGAAGGACAATCAGGGCTCGAAGTATTGGCCGGATTTTCCGTAATATTGCCGAATCAGTCATTCTTGTCCTTTAGGATTGGATTCTCCTGCTCGAATATATGATTCACTTCCAGGGAATTCCCGAACCTGTTGACACATCTCGCATACATGACCTTATCCTTACAAGAAATGATCCTGCCGTGTCCGCCAACAAAAAGCCGGGAGGGAGCCAAACCGGGTGGTGATGAAAGGGAGAATAGTGGCCACGCGAGGCGCAAGTCCCCTCACCCTTTCACCTCCTTGATCAACCCATCGAATTGCCGGAAGATTGCATCCCAGCTGAAATGTTCCATCACATACTTTCTCCCTTCCTCCCCTATGGCATTACCCTTCTCCCGGTGGCTGGCCAGATCCTTGATGGCGTTGGCGAATTCTAACCCATTCTCTGCGTAAATAAGACGGTTGCCAAAACACTGTCGGACACCATTGAGTGGTGTCGCGATCACGGGTTTTCCGCAGGCAGCATATTCAAAGAGCTTTACTGGGAGGGAGTTCTGGGAATCTTGGGTTGGCAGGCGGCAAAGCAGGCCGGCATCCATGGCGGCGATATATGCAGGCCCTTGGCTATACGGCACAGGACCAGTGAATACCACCTGATTCGAGATACCATACCTAGCAGCCATGTCTACAAAATAGGAGAATTTTTCGCCTCCCCCCACCACCAACAGCTTCAGAGCCGGGAAGGTCGGATGGAGGTCATGAAGGGCCAGAAATACGGGTTCAAGGTTAACCCATCCATGTAGGTTACCTATAAATCCACACACAAAATCGCCGGGTGCGAATCCCCAGATGTTTCGTATGCCGGCGCCGGATTGTGGATAGAAAAAGGTTGTGTCAACTCCGTTAGGCATTAGCCGTGATCTCTCCGGGGGCAGGTGATAGCAGGATTGAAGGCCAGGGGTTGTATAGGTAATCTGTGCCGAAATATCAACATTCATTCCCATGAGGATCTTCCCTGCGAATCCCGATACAGTCCCCAGACCTGGAGGTATACGAGGTGACCGGCTGATATATTCTGGAATATCATCACAAACATCGAAGATCGTGGGAATCCCTGCCTTATTCATGAAGTGAGCATGGTAATATCCGGCTATGAGGCTATTGAAATTAAGATGCAAATCGTACTCACTCTTATGGTGTTTACTCTTGATTGAATGGCCGGCCCACACGGAGAGTTCCTGGAGAGCCGGGTGCATTTTCCTTGCGGTCAGATATCCGAATTCTATCTTCGAGAGCAGATCCTGAGTATAGGGTTCATGTCGCAAGGATTCATGAGTTGCTTGCACACACCAGACAGTCACGTAATGCGTTTCTGATAAGTGATGGATGAGATGATGCGGACGCTGGACAGGAATCCGTAAAAGGTCCGGAAGTGAGGTGACAAGGATTCTCATATTTTTCGATGATTGCTTTGTTTCGAAGGGAAGAAGGCACTATTAGGTTCTATATCCAAGCAGGAATATGCGAATACTATTTTCATGTGTTGATGTCTCACAAAATAATCGCATCATAAGGATAAAAATACCATCTGATCTGATACCCCATTTGTAGGAAAATTTGAAATCATCCTTGGTATCTCCAAAATTACCCAATTCACTGTAGTAATGCGCCCTTAAGAATAGATCTGTGAATTCCACTAGATCCTGGGAATATATTTGAAAGCTGATAATTAAACGTGTAGAGATTGTTACATATCTTCTTTACCCCTGGTATTTTGGCCCTTCCATCCTTGTCAAGGATGAAGAAGACCCCAATGGTGTCTCACTGCTCTCTTGGGAATGTAAAAAAAATAATTTATTGACATCCTCGCAGGAAAACCAAATCCATGTGTTACTTAAGATCTTTCGAAGATTCTTGAGCCTTTATTAAAATTTTCTCCTCCCCCCTGCAACTTTGCGACAACCGGGAGTGGATTTTCCCAACAGTGAATTCCTGCTTCATTCATCCTGGAAGGCCATCCCCCCCAACTATGAGTGCGATCAGCACCGAGACAAAGAACACCCCGCAGACCGCCTCCATCATGGAGAGTGTTCGCGTGATGAAGGAAAGGGGGCGTGATGTTCCCGTAGCCTCCCGTGGTCAGGGTGACAAAGCTGTAGGTTCGTAAAAGGGGCAGATCACCTAATAATGATCCCTGTTCCCGAGTTTTTTATCCCTGTGGGTCGTCTATGTGAATTCTCCCATTTAATTAGATTTTTATTTTACATGAAATGCTTCCAACCAGATGGTCGATTTGAATATTCATCAATACCATAACGTCTTCGTATCATAATTATAATGAGGAAAAAGAAAAGGAGATAAGCCACCATCGTGGGATGGAAGGTATAAACAAAAGATTTTATTACCCCACCTGACGTTCTAGCCACAGAATCAATATATGGTCTAGATGAGAAGAGAACCACCGCTCCGATTAGTATCAATTTTTCTTTCACATCAAGTGTCATAGTGAAGATAAGAAGGAGAAAAGGCAATACTAGAAATGTTGCATAATAATGTTCAGTACCTTTATAAAGAACTAAGAGCATCGATATAAGTAATGAAAAGACTAATATACACCATTCCTGGCTTGGCTTTTTTGCGAAGCCCTGTCCCTGTTTTATCCTACGAAGAATGACTAGAAAGAATATCGTAATCCCAAAAAACGCAATCAGCCAGATCCCGTAAAAAAACACATAGTATTGATTTATATGTAATATTCCCAGTAACGTCCGGATGCAATTAAACATATTTGTATAATATTGCGGCCATTCAGGAAAATCCGGATTATGTACATCAATTTCTGGTGCTGGAGTCCCTAAGCTGTTATATCGTTCAATGCTGGAGAGCCACTCAATGTGGTTAGCGATACCGAAAAACATTAAAGAGGTAATCCATAGAAGAAGATTAATGATGATTACCCAAGAAAGAAATTTTTTTTCCTTGGGTATTGCAATTGAGGAAAATATTAGAAAACCAGGGATAATTTTTAAAAAAAATGAAATATTTAGCATGAAAGCAGATATTTTTTCATTTTTTATAATGAATAAAAAATAGTAGAAAAGTACTAGGAGGAAAAGGACTAGGATATTAATTTGGCCACAAACAAGGCTGTGAGAAACAGGTTGAAATAAGAAGATACCAAGGAATATTAGCATCTTTTTGGTGAAGGTAAATTGATATCCATATTGATTTAATATTTTGAATATGTACTGGCAAGTAAATAATAAAATAAGGATATTAAAAAGTGAAAAGAATAGAAATGCCAGATGAAGGGGAAAGACATGGAAAGGAAAGAAAAGCAGTATTGATAACGGGGGATAATAGTAGCCCTGATAATTGATATTACCGGTGTCCAAAAAACTAGTAACGGAATTGTAGTAAACAGGGAAGTCTCCGAATTGAGTATAAGGGGGGATAAGGAACAATGCGTATCTCGTCCAAACACCAAGACCAGAAATTAAGATGATTAAAAATATGAAAAACTGAAATCGGTGATCATTGTTGAGAAATTCTTCAAGACGATAGGATATATTAAAATCCATTAAGAAATCCTCTCTCATTTTATCCGAAATACTTTTATCAGACGCACCATATCCATATTTACAAGAATTGGCGCATTGCTTTGCTGTTAATAGCAGATTGGTTCTTTGGCATCTCTAGAATCATACCCCAATTAACCGTATGTCCCGAGGACATTCGAATACGCTGATTGGTAAAGTGACAATCTCGCCACCAGCCTCCTGTCCAAACAGTTTGAGAATACATCACACCCTCACTATAACACTTTCTTTCCTGGTGATTGTATCACAACACATATTCCCCCATATACGGGGACAAAGGACATTTTTCCGATTCGTGCGCACTTTCAGCACCGCTACGAAGAGCACCCCCGCAGACCGCGTCCATCATGGAGAGCGTCCGGGCGACAGAAGTCAGCCGCATGAAGTCTCTGTATCCCGTTATTATGATTGGGACGAAGTGGTGAAGCACTCTGAACTGGTGGAATTTGGAGGATCTGGAAGATCCGGTGATCAGAATATGGCAATCCCGGCATTTCAGGATTCCGCGGGGTTACAGATACGTTTTTCAGCGCACACCATGATGGTCGTAGAAAATAACTGAAAAAGAGGTATATCATCGAGAATGCTTGAACATCGCTGGAAAATATTTATAAAGAATATTGATCCAGGATATCTCATTTTAATTTTATCAAAATTTGGACCAATGTATTTTGTTTTCCGAATATGAAACCCCACAGATCCTAATCGCTGCTTTAGGCGCCACGGCGTATAGATGCGGGCATTTGCATAATGTGCTCTCCATGATTCGGGGAGATAGGGAAGGAGGGGGACACCGAAATAATGGGTGTCGACCTGTTTTCCCTGAAAGTGACACCCATGGGTTTCAAAAGGGAACAGCTTGTTCGGGACTGTCATGAACAACAATCCCCCGGGTTTCAGGATGCGGCAGATCTCGCTGATGGCCCTCTGATCGTCGGCGAGGTGCTCGATGACATCGATAAGAAGAACGAGATCAAATGAGGATTCGGGAAAACCGAGAGATTCAGCCGACATCTGCAGCAATTCTACTGATCCTCCTTTGTTACTGCAACGGATCCCTGTGAGATTTTCTCTTGAGATGTCTATCCCAACGACCTCCTCTGCATATTCTATCAGACGGTTCGCATATGTTCCAAAGCCAATGCCGATATCAAGTGCCCGGGGATAGTGCGCTCGATTCAATTGGTGAAGAATGAAATTGATACGACGGTCTACGGTCACCGTATCCGATTCGGTGGTCGGGGCCCCGGGTAAATAGTTTATCATCATTCCGGGTTCGTTCGCTCTCTAATCAGCAGATCTAAATGGCGACAACCGATACTCTCCTGAAAAAAATCCTCTTGGTTATGAAGGATCGTGTATTTCACGCAGATAATTATTGCTGCTGTGAGATAAAGACATTTTTCCGATTCACGAGAGTATTCTGTGAATTGCCCTTTGGGCAATATACTTCAGCATTCCTGCCTCTTTCCCGCCCTCCATCCGATCAGTCCTCTTGCTGCTCCCTCCCGCCCCCCATCCCCCCCACCATCCGCGCGATCAGCACAGCCACGAAGAGCACCCCGCAGACCGCTTCCATCATCGAGAGCGTTCGTGCGACGGAGGAGAGGGGCGTGATGTCCCCGTAGCCTGCCGTGGTCAGGGTGACGAAGCTGTAGTAGAAGAGGTCTTGGGAGGTGAGGGATCCGTCCAGATCATGGGCAGGGTCCACGGTGAAGGAACCGGGTACCACGTCCGCCGTCAGGCTATATGCCGTGGACCAGGCCACTCCCAGCAGCAGGTACACGCAGACCGCGCCGAAAACAACGTCGGCGGTGACCCGGCGCGCGCGCAGCACCTCCAGGAGCACCATTACGGTGACGGAGGCAAAGAAGAGGAGGGAGAAGATATGATTCAGCAGCCGGAGCATTGTCGCTGAACGGATGACGTAGAGCCAGCCGGAGAGGAGCATCGGGACCGCGAAGAGAACAGCAATGGCCAGGCGCCGCCGGGAGTCGGCTACGGCGTACACCCCGCTGAGTAGCACGAGGGTGGTGAAGAGCCGGACGGCGATGACACCCCGCACGGCGGTTTCATCGTAGAAGGGGTGGAAGGCGATGAGGAGGATAAGGGATATGAGCAGGAAAGAAAACCGGTGGGTGCTGCGCCGTGCCAGGAGGCGGGAGAACCAGGTATCAACGGGTACAGGCTGTTCCACGAAGGGGGATTTTGGCTGGGAAACGGATAAGGATTGCCACGGATCGGGAGAAAGAAGGGAATGGTGAGAATGCGCGCTCCTCCGGATCGTCATAGAGAAATAAAGGGAGGAAGGGAATATCCTCACGGGGGAGGGCGACGGGAAGGGGCTGGCCCCCTCCCAACCCCACCCTTATGAAGATAGATCCATCTGGAGTAATTACCCAATTTCACCAGTCTTGATTCAGCCAGCAAGAAAGCCCTGAATTCAAATAAAAAAGGGTCATACAGGACCGATCACAATCCGGTAGCTGCTCCCGATCTTCTCCGCCACCCGGATCGCGATACCGTTCCGGTCATCTACGAACTCGCCCTTCGCCCCGACGTCAAACGCCGCCCCGTCCAGGAGTGGGACGGTGGGATCCGCGTTCATGAGCTTCACCGGTGCCTGCCCGTGGCGGCACTCGGCGATGGAATCGTCCGCGTAGAGGATCAGCACGCCGCTGCTCGGCAGGTACCGGTCCACGCCGATGGGCTGACGGTTCTCGACCAGGTAGTATGTGGTGGAGGTGAGGGGGATCCGGATGGCAAGGGTCTCCGAACTGGCGTCCTCCAGGGGCCCCAGGACCACTTCGGCCCGCTCCCCCTTCGCCACCGTATGGACCTTCGCAGGGTCCAGCCATCCGAGTCGCATCCGGGTCCAGGAACTGATGCCCGGCGGGGGGACGCCATATTCCCGGTAGTGGCAGGAGAGGGGGTCCCAGTAGCCCAAGTTGATGAGGGCGCTGGCAAAGACCTCCTGCGAAGGCCCGGGCAGGGCCTGCAGGTCATGGTCGTAGAGGCACGGGACCTGCCGCTTCCCGTCCTTCACGCCCCCCAGGATGTGGGCGATGTCGTGGAAGAGGGTGCCGAGATGTGCCTGGTAGGTATAGATGGCGACACCACCGGGAACCGTCTCGCCGCTCCCCGTGGTGACCGCGTCGATGACGGTCCACCCCAGCATGCCGGGATACCCGTTGAGACCCACCATCCCGTACTCCGAGGTGTTGGCGGCAAGGAAGAGGACGGCGAAGGAATGCGTTGCGTAGTCCACCTCGGGATCCGCCGCGTTCAGGGCATCCTGGATCAGGCTGCGCACCCGTGTCTTGTTCACCTCAAGGTTCCGGGAGGAGATCCGGTACTCGGAGACGGGATGCGGCAGGGTGTACCACTGCGCCGTGACCTCTGCGTCCAGGCAGACCTTCCCGTAGGACATCTCCTGGATGTAATCGTTCAGCTGGCGGTTGAACCGCTGCTCCACGAGTGCCCGGTCCACCGGGGGCTCCACGTCCGGGAAATCCACCAGGATGACGATGGGATGGAGGGTCGTGCACGGGGCCGCTACAGGCGCGGTGGCTGCAGGGGTCACCGTGACGGTGGCGGCACCCGGGGAACCGGC
>Ga0315294_10001208_pt1 | contig 27862 bp, 23 predicted proteins | sample YL17G13_40_MG_FD_203626 | JGI IMG/M metagenome (GOLD analysis project Ga0315294, IMG submission 203626) | Sediment microbial communities from Yellowstone Lake, YNP, Wyoming, USA - YL17G13_40 | ecosystem: Environmental > Aquatic > Freshwater > Lake > Sediment | place: USA: Wyoming | collected... | reverse complement strand
AGTGCCGATGCTCAGCCCCACAGCTGGTTCAGCGACTTTTCTTACCGGTGGAGAATATCTCTTCCGTTGCGCTATGACCAATCGCCTGCAGTCTCAGGTTTTAGCTAAGTATGCCTTTGACCGCCTGCATTTGCGCCGATACGCCATAATGTATCCGGCGACTGATTACGGTAGCGAGCTACGCGACGAGTTTAAAAATGCAATTGAAAAACTGGGCGGAAAAATAGTGGCAGAAATAGAATATCCTCTGGCTGTTTATGATACAAAAGAACATAAGATACCAGACTACACCGGACAGGTGAAGAAGGTCAAATATGCCCACCCGGATGCCATTTTTATCCCCGGCGGCTACGACGAGATAATCCTGCTTGCTCCGCAGATTGCCTATTCCCACATCTCGGCTACTATTTTAGGGGCAAATGGTTGGGACGAACCCCGGGTTGCGCGAATGGGTGCCAAATATGTGGAGGGAGTATATTTCACATCAGCTTTCTTCCGGGATACCCAGAATCCGCAGGCTCAACAGTTTGTTGCTGACTATAATAAGAAATATGGTGATGACCCCGATTATATTGGTGCTCAGGCTTACGACTCTGCCAAGATTCTTCTCGCCATATTGACCAAAGGGGTGACCTCCGGCGAGGAGATGAAGAATATGCTGGCTAAAGTCTCCAACTTTGAGGGTATTACCGGGCGTATTACCTTGCGCGGTGGGGAGGATAACGATTGCGTTAAGGATGTCACCATCCTCACCATCAAAGAAGGCACCATTTTGCAGGTAAATTAACTCCTATAGGAATATGAAGAGCATCATTTTCTTTCTGGTTTTACTTATCTATACAACCCTCATCTTTTATGTGAGCTCTTTCTCCGGTGAGGAGATTGAGCAAGTGCCGGCATTCTTTTTGGCGGATAAAGTGCTCCATATTTTAGAATATTCACTGTGGGGTTTTCTATTTACTCTATTTGTTGGACGAAAGGAACTCACTGGTCATAAAGTTCTCATCGGAATGGCTCTAGGGGGTATAGTCGGCCTATTTGACGAGCTCTGGCAGTTTTTATTACAACGGGGGAGGAATGCTGAATTAGGTGACTGGTTGGGTGATGTGGTGGGGACGACTCTGGGCATAATAGCATTCTACTTCATCGCCCGTTTGGCGAGGGGAGATAAGTATTATGATGCGCGACCATAGTTGTGGAAAGCTGACCGCTGAGGAGGTAGGAATAGAGGTCCTGCTCTGCGGATGGGTTAAACGAAATCGCAATCTAGGCGGGATTATCTTTGTGGATATGTGGGACCGGGGCGGCTTAGTGCAGGTAGTCTTTAATCCGGCTCTACCGCAGGAAGTCTACAAGCAAGCGGTCGCTTTGCGCGCCGAAGATGTCGTTCAAGTGCGTGGAAAGGTCAGCCTGCGTCCGGAGAAAGACCGCAATCCTGGTATGGAGACCGGCGATGTGGAAATAAATGCCACATTCCTTGGCCTTCTCGCCGATTCTGCCACCCCGCCTTTTGAGCTCACCGGAGATGAGGAAGTGAGCGAAGAGCTCCGTCTAAAGTATCGCTATTTGGACCTGCGTCGCCATCGCTTGCAACATAATATCATCTTTCGACACAATGTGGTTAAAGCCATCCGCGATTATTTGAGCGAAGTGGGTTTTATAGAGATAGAGACACCCATTTTGATGAAATCCACCCCGGAGGGGGCTCGGGATTATCTGGTTCCTTCGCGCATCTACCCCGGCAACTTCTATGCCCTCCCGCAATCTCCCCAGATGTATAAGCAATTGCTGATGATGGCTGGCTTTGACCGTTATTTTCAGATAGCCCGCTGTTTCCGGGACGAAGATAGCCGAGCCGACCGTCAAGCGGAGTTCACTCAACTGGACCTGGAAGCCTCTTTTGTGGAGGAAGAGGATATCTACAAACTAATGGAAGGGATGCTGGGTTATGTCTTTGAAGAGTGTCTGGAACAAAAGCTAGAGATACCCTTTCCACGCTTGACCTTTGACCAGGCTTTAGCTAAATACGGCACCGATAAGCCGGACCTGCGCTTCGAGCTGGAGCTCTGGGATGGAACTAACGTTCTGGCGACCGCCTCGGCGGATTTTATCAAAAAGATTATCGCCAGTGGTGGAGTCTTTATCGGTCTCACCGTCCCTGGTGGCGCGGAACTCTCTCGTAAAGGGCAGGATGAGCTGGAGCGGACCGCCAGGGAAATGGGCGCTTCCGGTTTGATTCAGCTGAAGTTCAAAGAGGGCAAGCTGGAAGGGGCGGCCAGCAAGTTTATACCGGAAGAAGCGAAAGAAGGGCTTATCAGCCAGGCTAAAGCAGGGGACGGTGATTTGATTCTAGCAGTTGGCGGAGAGAGAACCCCAGCTCTTAACATAATGGGTGAGTTGCGTCGACATTTGGGGCATAAGTTAGGTCTTATCAATCCTCAAGATTATAAGTGGCTCTGGATTACCGATTTTCCCCTGTTTGAGGAAGTTGACGGTAAAATCCAATCGCCACATCACGCCTTCACCGCTCCGCAGGAGAAAGAAATATCTCTGCTGGATACCGACCCGCTTAAAGTCCATGCCCGGCACTACGATATAGTGCTCAATGGCGCTGAGCTGGGTTCGGGCAGTGTGCGTATTCACGATGTAGCCCTTCAGCGGAAAATATTTAAGGTTTTGGGCTATTCTGATGGCGATGTGGAGGAGCGCTTCGGCTTTTTCCTGAAGGCTATGGAGTTCGGCTGTCCGCCGCACGCCGGTATTGCTCCGGGCATTGACCGGCTGGTCACCATGCTTCTGGGAGAATCTTCCATTCGGGAGGTAATCGCCTTTCCCAAGACTCTGCGCGCCGCCTCTTTGATGGACGGTTCTCCTAGCCCAGTTGACCCGGCTCAACTGGAGGAATTGTCCATAAAAATTAGACCTAAGCCATAAAAAGCAGAGGATAAAATCTGGATATTCAAAAACAGGTCCCAAAGACCTGTTTTTAATTTTGGGTTTCCATACTGGCTCTAAATTTTGAAGAGCCTTTTGGCGTTTTCAGTCGTAGTTTGGGAGACCTGTTCTAAGGGAAGGTCCATTAGCTTTGCCAGAAACTTTGCGGTATGAATTACCGAAGCCGGCTCGCTGTAGGGCAATCTTTTGCTGGCTGGGGGTAGAAGATGGGGGCAACCGGTTCCTAGCAAGGCATTTGACAGGGGAACTGTGCGAGCTAATTCCTGTAGTTTAGGGGAATTGATGAGCCAGCTGGAGTAGGAGATGTAGAAGCCGGCTTCCAGAAGTTCCTTAATCGTCGGTTCGGTGCCGGCAAAATTGCAGATTACACCATCCAGCTTGTCCAGGTTTTTAGAGCGGAGCACAGCCAGTAGGTCAGCCAGAGGAGTGGGGTGGGTGATAATGATGGGTAGCTTATGTTCTACCGCCAAATCCAACTGGCAATCCAGAAGCTCCAACTGCGAGCTTTTCTCTTTTGAAGAAGGGTTAGAGCCATAATCCAAGCCCACCTCGCCCAGGGCTACAACTTTCGGGCGCTTCAGATACGAGCGGAGGAGTTCCAGGTCTTGTTGGCGCCAGTTATTTGCCACTGTCGGTGCCAATCCCAGGGTGGTATAGACTTCTACAAAACGGTCGGCGAGAGCTACTGCTCCAGGGAAGAGACGGGAGCCCTCGGCAATATTTATCGCAAAACCTACATTATGCTCTTTGGCTCGGTTAATGAGTGCTTCTACGATATCAAAGTTATAGCCATAATCCAGGGCAAAATGTATATGGGTATCAATTAGATTAATTTCTTCCGCCAATTCCACTCTCCAGTTGAAAAATTGGTTTCTTCTATGAAATTTAACAGATTTTACCGCCAAAATCAAGGTGAGTTAGTGAATTTATTGACTGAGCCGGTTATATTTCAGGTGATAATTTCCAGTAGAGCCTACCGAAGGTTGAATTTATGTGGCATATCTGGCGGTTATTCAACCTTTAATTTTAAAATCTGTTGGAGATTATTCTCAGCGGGTATGATATAATCCGTTATTGCTATGTATAAGAAAATTATCCAACAGATATTATTGTGCATTCTTTGGTTGCTTTTCTTGAATCTGGCGATGGCAACTGCCCAGGTCAATCCTCCAGAATTGCTCAATTCAGGAGCCGAGGAAGTTCCCCTCAATTCTCTTTTAGGAAAAGACTATACCATCATCTTTCTCTCCAGGGCTACTCCGGAGCTTACCAGTCGAGATATCCCCAATTTGCGCAGCCTGGCTATGGAGCTGGGCGGAGGCGGGATAAATGGCTTTTTTGTGTTGGTCGGCGAACTCCCCCGGGTAATAGACAAGGCTTCTTTGGCTTTGAAGGGTCTTCTGCCGGTGGTGGTGGGAGGTAAAAAGGGTTTGGGTTTTCTGGACATAGGCTCGGCAAATAGTAGTTTAGTAATATTGGACAAAGACGGAAACCAGCTCTTTCGTCAGGACGAAGCCGTGGCTCCGGCTAATGTAGAGAGTGCTCTGGCTCTGGCTGGTCTAACCCCACCACCCGTCCGACTTATCCAGGTGGGGGAGATAGTCCCTACCTTTGACCTACCGGGCATCACCGGCAGAGTCCCAATGGGGGATATGGTCAAACGGGGAGCAACAATATTTTATATAGTAGATGTAAAATGGGAGCGATTGACCGAGGATATTCAGCGCATGCAGTTTTTAGCCGATGACCTCTTTGACCAGGCTTCGGCAGCAGTCTTGATATATGGTGGAGAGGTTGCCGAGCTACAGAAGCTCACCGAAGCGCTAAACTTGACCATACCCCTGGCGATACTGACCGAGGTGGCTAAGAAGAGCCTGGTCGGTGATGAGCCTTTACCACTATTAATTGTGGTCAACAATCAGGGGAGGGTTACGCAGATAAGTTCTTACGCCTCCCCTCCGGGTATGGAACAAGCGCTCAGTTATATCAACCTGGAGAAAAGAGAGCTAAAACCTATGTCCGTGGAGTTTGGAGAAAAGGGGGTGCTTATCAGCGGTATGGAGAGCAAATGGATTCCCCGAGCTTGCTTTACCTCCGACGGTCTTTTCCTGGTCTATAATGCCTACAGCGCAGATACCGATTCAGAAGAGTTGTGGTTAGCTAAACTAAGCCAAAACGACGCCGGGGATTACCTGGTAGATAAGCTAAAAAGGCTGACCTATAACCAGACGGATGACCTTTCCCCCTGGATAGGAGGTTCGTGGTTTTTTTTCAATTCCATGCGCTCCGGGAATATGGACCTCTGGTCATACAATCTCCAGACCGGCGATTTTGTCCAATTAACTAGCGATAACTCCTACCAGGAGTTCCCCTCCTGTCCCGGGGATGGTAGCGAGCTGGTCTTCCAGAGCAATGCCGACGGCAACTGGGACCTGTGGCTGTGCGGACCTTTTGGGAGAAATGTAATACGCTTGACCGACCACTGGGCGGCGGATTATCACCCGGCATACTCTTCCGACGGCACCAGACGCATTGCTTTTTGTTCCGAACGGGGGGGTAGCCCAGATGTTTGGGTGGTGGGCTGGGATGGTCGCGGGCTTATCCAACTGACTTTCCAGAGCGGGCGGGAGGATTTTCCCTCCTGGAATAGCGATGGCACCCGCCTGGTCTACAGCAGTGATGTCTCCGGCAATATGGATATATGGATGGTCTCCGATGACGGGCTTTCGGTGGCACAGGTGAGCAATGATAGTGGTGACGAACTATGCCCCATATTTTCACCCAAAAATGATGCGGTCTTCTATTTTGAGAAGAACAGCGGTAAATACGATTTAGTTTATGTTCCGGTAAAGGAGAAGGTGGAAGGGATAACTGGGCTAGAAGAGGAAAAGCATAATTCACCCAAAAATTAGAGTGAAATAATCTTTGCCGGTGGTATTTAATTTGCCAATATTTTTCTGTTTTTGGGGCGAATTTTGAAATTTCCTCTTGATTTTTACCGCCAGATATGTAATCTTCACCCATTAACTTCGGGTTAAGAATAACTAAAGAATCAAGAATAACTCTGTTGATTATAAAATCAGAAGAGAGGGAGAATATGATAGGACCGAATCGTCTTAATGCGGAACGTGGTCAAATGACCAGAGGAAGAACTATAATGTTTATTGACAACTCCAACATTTTCCGCAACCTTAATTTGGTAGGAAGTGATTTTCGTATTGATTATAAGCGCTTTCACGCGGTAATGGAGAAGGAGGGAGCTATTTGGGAGACCCATTTCTTCGCCACTGAGGCAATAGACGAGGACTACGCCCGGGAGAAGCAGAACGACTTTTACAATTTTCTGCGTCTCTCTCTGGGTTACAATGTCCACACTGTGCGCCTTAAAACCCGGGAAGTGCGTTGTCAGAACTGCGGCATGAACTGGCTCTCCCATGTAGAGAAGGGGATTGATGTTTGGTTAGCCTCCAAGATGTTGATACTGCTCTCTCGCCAGGCATTTGACACCTGCGTCCTGGTCTCCGGCGACGGAGATTATCTGGAGGCAGTCAAGGAAGTGCGCAATATGGCTAAGAAAGTGGAGCTGGTTGCTTTCCGGGGCTCATATTCCCGCGAGCTCGCCGACCAGGTGACTAAAATTACCTTTGTAGAGGATATCGCCAGTGAGATTCGTATGGAAGCGAACAGTCGCGCCAGCTCTTTTATACAGACTGTTTAGGGCAGTGCTATATAGTTGCCTATCTCAGACGGACCTTCTAGGGGTCCGTCTCTCTATTCTATTATCCAATCCGTAAACGGGAACTCCCGCCGAACTCTCGCCCTGTCCTATTGATTATTTTATTTATGCGTGCTATTATAGATTTTTCCAGGAGGCTGAAAATTGATCGGGAAAGTCTTAAGCAGTATTTTTGGCTCCAAGTATGAGCGCGATGTTAAGCGCTATATACCCATAGTTCAGGAAATCAACCGCATATACGAGTCTCTCTCCTCGCTCTCCGAGGAAGAGCTGGTGGCTAAAACAACCGAGTTTAAGGCGGTCATCGCCGAGCGAGAGGAGAAGGGCGAGGAATTACAGAAGATATTGGACGACCTGCTACCGGAAGCCTACGCCGTGGTTAAAGAAGCCTGCCGTCGTAATCTGGGCAGAGAATGGGAAGTGACCGGCTTTACCGTCACCTGGGATATGGTCCCCTACGATGTCCAACTGATGGGGGCGATAGCCCTGCACGAGGGCAAGGTAGCGGAGATGGCTACCGGTGAGGGTAAGACCCTGGCAGCCACTATGCCGGCTTATCTCAACGCGCTGGCCGGAAAAGGGATGCACATTGTTACCGTCAATGATTACCTGGCTCGGCGTGATGCTCAATGGATGGGAGGAATCTATCAATATCTGGGGCTTACCGTGGGCTGTATTCAGGGGATGATGCCTCCGGCGGAGCGCCGGGTGCAATATTCTGCCGACATCACCTACGGCACCAACTCCGAATTCGGTTTTGACTATCTGCGCGATAATGGACTGGCTATGCGTCCCGAGGATTGTGTCCAGCGCGATTATTACTACGCCATTATTGACGAGGTTGACTCCGTGCTCATTGACGAAGCCCGCACCCCGCTGATTATCTCCGGGCCGGTTCCCAAGGACCGCCATCACTATCCGCAATACACCCCAATGGTGGAAAGGCTATTTTCCGCACAGCGCAATTTGGTGGCTCGGGAGCTCAAAGAAGCGGAGGAGATTTTAGAGGACGAGGACAACGATAAGAATAGCTTATCTAAGGCGGGAACCATTCTCCTGAAAGCCAAGATGGGTCTCCCTAAAAATCGCCGATTGCTCAAGCTGATGGAAGAGGGTTGGGTGATGAAACTGGTGGAGGATACCGAGCGAGCTTATATGCGCGAGAAGAGTCTGCCCACTTTGCGCGAGGAGCTATATTTTTCCATTGACGAACAATCCAATGCCGTGGAACTATCCGAGAAGGGTCGGCAATATCTCTCCCCCAACGACCCGGAGCTTTTTCTGGTTCCAGACATCGCCGAGGGACTTTCTATGATTGACGGGGAAGATTCTCTGAACGAGATTGAAAAGCAGAAAGCCCGGCAGAAAGTGGCGGAGGAGTTTGAGGAAAAAAATAATCGCCTTTCCAATATTCAGCTCTTGCTCAAGTCTTACGCTCTTTTTGAAAAGGATGTTGACTACATCGTCAAAGACGGTCGGGTAATCATTGTTGACCAGTTCACCGGCCGGCTTATGCCCTCGCGGCGCTATTCCGACGGTCTGCATCAAGCCCTGGAGGCGAAGGAGGGCGTGGCTATAGAGCAGGAGACCCAGACCCTGGCTACGGTTACCATACAAAATTACTTTCGTATGTATGAGAAACGGGCGGGGATGACCGGAACTGCGGTAACCGAAGCGGCGGAGTTCTTTGACATATACAAGATGGACACAATACTTATCCCCACCAATGAGCCGGTGCGGCGGGTGGATTGCGATAACATTATCTATCGCACCAAACGCGAGAAATATAACGCCATTCTGGAGGAAGTTATCCGCCAGAATGAGCTGGGCAGACCGGTCCTGGTCGGCACCATCTCGGTGGATGTATCCGAAAAAATCTCCAGAATGCTTTCCGCCAAAGGCATCCAGCACTCGGTGTTGAACGCCAAGCTCCACCAGAAGGAAGCGGAGATTGTCCGTTTTGCCGGTCAGCCGGGCACGGTGACCATCGCCACTAATATGGCCGGACGGGGAACGGATATTAAGTTGGGCGAGGGCGTGGTGAAATGCAAGGTCTGTGTCCTCCTACCGGAACCGGGCGCAGCTCCCGACCATCCCGAATGGGAGTCCAAGTGCCGAAAGGATATGCCCTGTGGACTAGCCATCATCGGCACCGAACGGCACGAGGCGCGGCGCATTGACCGGCAATTACGGGGACGCTCCGGACGACAGGGAGACCCCGGCTCCACCAGATTCTTCGTTAGTCTGGAGGACGACCTGATGCGTCTATTCGGCTCGGACCGAATGTCTTCAATGCTTGCCAATATGGGAATGGAGGAGGGTCAACCAATAGAATCCGGTATACTCACCCGCACTATAGAGACCGCTCAGAAACGAGTGGAGGAACAGAACTTCGCCATTCGCAAGCGAGTGTTGGACTACGACGATGTGATGAACAAACAGCGCGAGGTAATCTACGACCTGCGCTCTCAAATGCTCAAGGGCAAGGACATCAAAGCCAACTTCTTCGCCATTATTGACGAGCTTTTGGACGAACAGTTGCCCGACTATATCTCCGAGAAAGTGCATCCCGAGGAATGGGATGTTGACGGACTGGCTGTCTGGATGATGACTACCTTTGCCATTCCAGTAAAAGTTGAGCAACTGCCCTACAATGTTCGCGAAGTGCAGGAATATATCTTGGAACTTATCACCAAAGCCCATTCTGCCAAAGAGCAGGAGCTGGGCGAGGAGCAGATGCGCCAGCTGGAAAGGCTGGTTATACTCTCCACGGTGGATATTGCCTGGAAGGAACATCTCTACGAGATGGACATTATGCGCGAGGGGATAGGGCTGCGCTCTTACGGGGGCTTAGACCCGCTGGTGGAATACAAGAGCGAATCCTTCAGAATGTTCAAGGAGCTTTTGTCCCGCATAAACCAGGAGGTAGCGACCAAGCTCTTCCATGTGCGCCTGAGCGTGGCTCCGCAACAGATGGAGAAGGAGCGGGAGCGGGCACCGCAGAGGCTGGTCTACACCCGCACCGGCGATGAAGCCCGTGAGCCGGTCCGCTCGGTCAAGCCCAAGGGCTCCGACGGAAAGAAGGTTGGCCCCAACGACCCCTGCCCCTGCGGGAGCGGGAAGAAATATAAGAAGTGCTGTATGTCTAAATAGGCTAGGAAATAAGGAATTATAAAGTAGCAGGGGATATTATCCCCTGCTACTTTTTTACAGGTCCAGAAAGGCGCGGAGCTTCTTACTCCGCGACGGGTGGCGGAGCTTGCGTAACGCCTTCGCCTCAATCTGGCGGATGTGCTCTCTGGTTACCTCAAAGACCATACCCACCTCGTCCAGAGTGCGGGGGATTATCTGTTTTTATATACATCTTTTCGATGACCAATAGACATTATAATAACAATCCTTTCCCTATCATAAATCCTATAAATAACTCTAAAATTCCCTATTCTGATTCTGTAAAAAGGACTATCTACTAGTTTCTTGCTGTGACTAGGTCTTGGATTCCCCGATAGTGACTTAATTGAGTTGATGACACGATTTTTGGTGTTATTCTGCAGTTTTCTTAATTCCTTTTCAGCGGATGAGGTCAGCTCTATTGAAAATATCATCCTTCCTCGCCGATCTCAGCAAGGATGTCCTTCAAGGGACGGGTTTTTTCTTTGCTTCTCTCTAGGGCAATAGCGATGTCAATAATATCCTCGCGCAGACTACGGTTGCCCATTATGAGGCTTAAAACCTTTGCTTGCTCTTCCTTTGAGAGCGCCTGAAAAGCCAACCAAAATACTTCTGCTTTTGCCTCTGCTTTAGTCATATCTTCTCCTTAATTTCTCTTATTCTAAAAATATTTTAACATAAAAATATCCAGAGTGGTATCCGCAAATTCCATTGCCAAAAAGCCCCGCATACTGACGGGGCTTTTGAATTTTAATTGCTTTCACAGGTCCAGAAAGGCGCGGAGTTTTTTACTCCGTGACGGGTGGCGGAGCTTGCGTAACGCCTTCGCCTCAATCTGGCGGACGCGCTCTCTGGTTACCTCAAAGACCATACCCACTTCATCTAAAGTGCGGGGGATACCGTCGCCGACGCCAAAACGGTAACGCAGGACTCGTTCCTCACGGGGGTTTAAGGTATTGAGCACTTTCTCAATCTGCTCCTGGAGCATGGAGAAGGCCGCCGAACGAGCCGGCGAGATGACATTGCGGTCCTCTATGAAGTCCCCGAGGTGGCTGTCCTCCTCCTCCCCAATCGGCGTCTCCAGGGAGATGGGCTCCTGGGCGATCTTCAAAACCCGGCGCACTTTCTCCACGCTCATCCCCATCCGTTCGGCAATCTCCTCCGGCAGGGGTTCGCGACCGTGCTCCTGCACCAACTGGCGAGAGGTGCGGATGACCTTGCCGATGGCTTCAATCATATGCACCGGGATGCGGATGGTGCGCGCCTGGTCGGCGATGGCTCTGGTAATGGCTTGGCGAATCCACCAGGTGGCGTAGGTGGAGAACTTGTAGCCCCGGCGATAATCAAACTTATCCACCGCCCGCATTAGCCCAATATTACCCTCCTGGATTAAATCCAGGAACTGCAGGCCGCGGTTGGTGTATTTCTTGGCGATGGAGACCACCAGACGGACATTGGCTTTGACCAACGCCATCTTGGCATTGTAAGCCTCAATCTGTCCTTCCTGCATCTCTTTAATCAGGGCTAAGTATTCATCAATTTCCATGTGCACAGCCCGCTCCAGGACACTTAGTCTCTTTTGCATTGCGGTGATGTCGCTGCGAGCGGAGAGAAGCTTTTGCGCGGTCAGACCGGTCTGGCGGGCGAGCTTATCAGCAGATATGCGCTGAGTATTTATCAGACGATACCAATGGTTCAGGTCCTTAGCATTCATTTTGAGCCTACTAAAAGTGCGGTCAATATGGCGGCGCAGCTTTATCATTTCCTGGGCGATCTTCTTGGCTTGTTCAACAAATTTGTCCATCTGGATAGTGTTAAAATCAACTTTTTCTAATATGTGTAATGTCTCCGAACATTCTATCTCTATTTCGTCCTGAATTTGCTGATGGCGCTTTTCATTGTTACGGGCGCGGTGCAAAGCGACATAGAGCTTGTCCAGTTCCTTGCGGATAGTCTTGAGCTGTTCCAGGGTCTGGGAGAGCTTTATAGAGAGTTCCCGCTGCTTCCAGAGTGGAAGGCGACCCTCGGTGTTGACATTGACCACTTCCTCCATCTTCACTCGGCGCTCTTTGACATCGCTAATCAGTTCTTCCATAAGTTGAAAGATGAGATAGGTGGAGAATGTTGCCCGGCGGGTGCGACGGTGACCGTTCTCAATCTTTTTCGCCAGGCTGACCTCGCCCTCTCGGGAGAGTAGCGGGACCCTACCCATCTCCCGCAGATATAGGCGCACCGAGTCGTCTATCTTATGGCTGAGCTCTACCTCTACGATAACCTCCTCTTCCTCGTCCTCTTTCTTCTCCTGCACCTTTACTTTGGAGCCGTCAATGACCTCAATATCCAATTCGTTGAACATCACCAGAATGTCGTCAATCTGCTCTGGTGAGACCATCTCGTCGGGTAGAGCAGTGTTCAGGTCTTCAAAAGTGAGGTGCCCCCGCTTTCTACCTAAGGCGATGAGCTCTTCTACCGCACGAGTGTTAGGTTCTTTAGGTTCCGGCTTCTTCTTTACCTTCTCGACCATAGACTACTCTCTCCCGCTACGAATCTCAGCATACCTTAAGATAGTAAAGATACGCAATTATTGAATAATAACATATTTGCATTTGATTTTCAAGTATTGAATGAAGAAATCTGTGCTTGGTGAAATACAGGTATGCAGGGGGAGTTCATTAAAACCGAGTTACACCTTGTTTTTCTGGGCGATGGAATTTCTGGGCATTTATACCGAGATAGTTATTTGTCTTTCGCTCTCTTTTTCTCATCTTCGCAGATGCGGGCTTTGTGCCGGGCAAGCTCCGCAACTTTCTCTACAACTGAGCTATCAACGCCAATATCGGTATTTTCGGTAAGGCTCTGCTCCATCTTGCGGTGCAGGGCTTCCTGGTTGACGCGGCGGAGCAGGTCCTGGTAGGCGGTCTCCGCATCCCAATTGAACTCCATATCAGCGCAGGCTACCACCAATTGGCTGGTCGCGGAATCCTCGCCTATGATTGCCAGCAGTTGCTTTAGAAGCTGGGAGGAATCTTCGCTGTGAAGAGTTAATAGTATTTGTATGGCTATTACTGAGCTGGGATGGATAAGGCCGGTGAGCACCAATTCTTCCTGCGCCCGGGGAATATAAGCCGGATAGTTTAATAGTAAAGCCAGCAGTTCTCTCTCGTAACGCGGCGTCGGAGGTTTTTCTGCTAAAGAAAACTCCTCTCTTTCAACCGGTTCGCTGGCTCCACCGCTATATCTTTTCGCGCTCCGCGCCGTTTCCTCTATAGATTTGCGTAGTAAAGTGGGGTCCAGGTTGAGCCTTTGGCTGATGCTCTCCACAATGGCAAGCCTTCTGGTGCCCGCGGGCAGGCGATAGAGTGCCTCGGACAGCGTTTTCACTAACTCTGCTCGCCCCTCGGGACTGTGCGCGGCAGAAAGCCCTCCAGCCGATTCTATCAGATACTCCCAGCCATCTACCGACTCCCCCAGTAGCTTTAAGGTCTCGCTCATACCCCTGGCGCGAACATAATCATCCGGGTCCATTCCCTCGGGCAAGAGCGCCACCCGCACCTCCAGGCCGGTGGCTAGAAGTATGGGCAGGCTGCGCAGGGTAGCCTTGCGTCCGGCGGCGTCACCGTCGTAGCAGATGATGACCTGCTCGGCGAAACGCGCTATGGTGGTCGCCTGCCCCTCGGTCAGCGCCGTGCCCAGCGGCGCCACTACACCGGGAATGCCCTCCTGCAGGAGAGAGATGGCGTCCAGATAGCCCTCTACCAATATAACCGGATAGCCCTCTTTCAAGCCCTGACGGGCTATATGCAATGGATAGAGCAAACGACCCTTCTGAAAGACCGGGGTTTCCGCTGAATTTAAGTATTTAGGTTCAGTGCCGTCCAGACTTCTGGCGCCGAAACCGACAATTTTGCCTAAAGGTTCGCAGATGGCTAGGGTTAGACGATTGTGGAAGAAATCGTGCGAGCCGTGCTCGCCGGAGGCAATCAGTCCGGCGAAGGAAAGCTCCTCCTCGCTGAAACCGAGCTTTGCCAGATAGTTCTTGGTCTCCTCCCAGCCGCCAGGAGCCAAGCCCAAGCCGAAGTTCTGCCAGTTCCTGGAGGGAACCCCCCGCTCCGCAAGAAATTGAACTGCCGGGTGGTCGGACGGAGCCTTTGCCAACCTTTCGGCAAAGCTGATTTGCGCCTGTTCCAGGGCGAGCAGAGCCCGTTCCTTCAGGCTGCGGGTGCGCTTGGCTTGGGCTGGGTCTCTTTTGCCCTCCGGTTCGGGGATACCGGCTCGGCGGGCGAGGATGGAGAGGGCGGTAGGGAAGTCCACATTTTCTATACGCATAACGAAGTTGAAGAGGTCGCCACCGGCGCCACAGCCGAAGCAGTGGAAGATGCCCTTCTCTGGGTCAACATAGAACGAGGGCTTGGAGTCAGTGTGGAAGGGGCAGAGACCGACGAAGCGACGCCCCACCTTGCGCAAGCGGAGGTGAGCGCCGACTATTCCCAGCAGGTCGGAGCGGGCGCGGACTTCTTCTTTGTAGGTGTCCCAGGAGGAGGTGGACATAAAAAAATTCAATAGATTTAAAAATAATTATTTTTAATCATTATTATTCTCATTGGTCTCTTTTTTTTGGTATTTCCTTACTTCTTCAATGAACTTGTGGCATATATCTATTTGTTCAGTAGACAAATCCGGTCTATTTTTTAGAATCGTCTCTATTTGTATGATTGTCTCATCTAAATTAACTAATTTATCTAGAGATTGAATATCCATGTCATAGTTAACAAAGGATAGTTTAATAGGAAGCTGACTGGGAGAGCTGGTCATCCCCATGGTTTTATATGGCTTGACGAAGCGAGAAAGAAGCTTAATGAACCTTAAATCATCCTTTTTTACTTCATTCACAAAATCAATGACTTTGTCCATTCCAGCCCAATCTTTCCAACGAAATACAATGTTTAAGAAAGACCTTGATTCAAGCAATCTATAATCAGCAGCAAAAGATTGTATTTTGTTACATGTATCACCAATGATTGATTTAATAGATTCTGCGGAAAATTGTTGCTCTTGAGAAGTATCTTGTGAGTGTGACTTATTATCCACCATCTCGATTGTTTGAGTTATAAATACAACAACAGAAATGGTATTTGAATCTTTTATTGCTTCTTTAATAACTTCACATCTTTTTTCTTCTGAAGGTATAAATTGGAGTAAATTCATGACTATTCGAGATATTGTAAACTCACTACCGATGGAAAAAAATTCCTTTTCATCTATATCCAATAATAAATTATCCCCAATATTCAAAAAAGACCTTATGGCTATTATTTTGGAGTTCTCGTTAATTTTATTTGCATCGCAGTACTCAAACTTCTCCAAAAATACTTTAAGTAAAGACGAACGACCGTCCCTGGCTATTTTTTTTGATAAGCTTAATAGCGCATTTTCAAAGCGCCTTTGTTCCTTTATGTTATAAATGATATCCGTGAATTGCGTGTTTGACATTTCTCCCTCTAAATAACTATAACGAAAGTAAATATCAAAGTTTTCTTTAATACATATTTTCAAGTTATTTCTATAAGTTTTATAAAATCCATTACCTAAACCAAGACCACCTGCCAATCTGTCAATTTTTGGAAATAGTCTTCTACAGGTTTCTTCTCCTATTTTAGAAAGGTCTTTTGGATAGCTATTCAGAACACTTAAATATTCATTATAAGTTTCCCTATAAATTTCAAGATCCCTGGTTTGAAGTCCTGTGAATAATAATGGGTTATTCCTTATATAATCATATAAGGTGGGTAGAAACAGTCTTAAAACCTCAATTGCTACAAAATCTGTAAGATTAACTTCTCCAATTAATGATCTGTAGAATATGCTAAAAGAATTCAAATATCTAATCACATCCCGAGGTGATTGAAAGATAAATTCTATGTTGCCCAAATATATATTCCGGAATTCATCCTTATCAAAGCAATTATCTGGTGTATTATCTGAGATTTCTCCGATACCCCGTAGTAACATATCATTTATAGCTTTCTTGTCAGGTTTTGGCACATTCAACTGCACTTGTATTATTTTTTCCAAGTATTGCTTACCCGATTCTAAGTCAATCATAGACTTATTACTATCTAGTGATGAACTGGAATTTCCATATGATAATACTCTGGCAACAGCTTCTTCATCAAATGCCATAATATATATCATTCTTGGGAAATCAGCAATTGCCTTTATGACCATAAACATTTGTTTTATTTGATATTCAGGTAATCTATCAATATCGTCTATAAGAACTATAATTTTTTTATCTTGTTTTAATAAACCTTCACATATTAGTTTTTTTTGTTTTTCCAAATCTGTTGAGCGATTCTCTGCTTTACTTGTTAATAAATCACCAATATATTTAAGTGGCTTTTGAGCCAATTTTGCAAATATACCCACACTGGGTATATATTCTAACGGAGAGAATAAATTCGATGTTGCGATAAGTAATTTGCCTATTCTTTTTAAGGATTTTGATGAGTTTCTAAGTTTTAAGCTTTTTCCTATAGTTCTAAGGAATTGAAAAAGCAGATCTCCTTGGTCTGAAAACCACCAAGGATTGAATTTTATGACAAAAAAATTGATATCATCCCTAATGTATTCATCGATAAAATTTAAAATAGTACTTTTTCCAATTCCCCAGGGACCAGTAATCCCAATTGAAAAACCATTATCAGAATTGTAATTCACAATCAACTCTACAATTTTTTTAGCAAAAAAGGAGTTTCCTAGTTTATCATCATTAATGGTTTTTAGTGGTTGGTCACAATTTATAGTTTTTGGATTGTTATCTTCCTTTTTCATAATGTCTCATCTTTCATTTTTACAAATATCTCAGCTTTAACCATTCCTCCATCTTCCCCCTGACTTCCCCCCACACTTCCTCTTCGCTTTTTGTTCCGTCTATCACTACAAATACCTCCGGCTCCTTCTTTGCCATAGCCAGATAGCCCTCGCGCACTCGCTCAAAAAAAGTCAGTTGCCGTAGCTCTATTCGGTCCGGCGCCTCACCATTCTCCCTTTTGCGCGAAAGTCCCACCTGTGGAGGGATGTCTATCAGAATGACCCTGTCGGGCCAGAGACCGCCAGTGGCGAACTCGCAGATGCGAGTAAGCTCGGTTACCGAAAGACCCAGACCGTAGCCTTGATACGCCAATGTAGAATGGGAGTAGCGGTCGGCTAGCACCAGCCGACCAGCCAGCAGAGCCGGGGAGATTACCTCTTCCACCAACTGAGCCCGGGCGGAGAGGTAGAGCAGGGCTTCCGCGGGCGCCGAGAGGGCAATCTCCTGGCGCTGGAGCAATAACTCTCTAATCTTTTCGGAGAGTGGGGTGGAGCCGGGCTCGCGCAGGAAGATGTGGTCAATGCCCTGTTCGCTGAGCCAGCGGTCGGCGAGGGAGGCCTGAGTGGACTTACCGCTTCCTTCAATGCCCTCAAAGGCGATGAAATGTATGGGGGAGGTCATAGCTGAAAACCATTATAGAGCAAACTACTCTGCCAGGCAATATTATTCTATTATATTTCGTGAAAAAAGATGAGGTTTTTTCTTTTGACAGCAGGCAAATTCAGAGCTATAATATATTCAATGAGGTGATGATATGTCTGCGCTATCCAAAAAAGAAGAATATGTGGTAATACCTTTGGAAGTCTTCGTTAATGCGGAAACTATTGACGATATTGAAGATTGGTTAATGCTTCAAAACGACGAGTTTCTAAAAGGTCTGGTAGAAGCCAGGAGACAGCATCTTGCCGGAGAAGTATCATCCTTAGAAGAGGTAAAGGCAAAACTTGGACTATAATGGGCACGGTTAAGTTCACCCAGCGAGCAGTAACATCCTTGGAGAAGATAGGGCATAGAGAAAGAGATAGAATAATCAAGAAGATTGAGTGGTTAGTAGAGCATCCCCATCCACAAGCTGTAGTTACTGCAATCAAGAATCCACCCCCAGGATTGGAAGGAATCTATCGTCTAAGGGTAGGCGACTATCGGATAATTATTGCGTTTGAGAATGAAATAATTGTAATTTATGATGTAGGGCATCGCTCTAAAATATATGAACTATTAAAGCGTAGCAAAGAGTAATTTATCTTAGTCATTTGAAATTTCCCCTAAATGATAGAAAATGAAGAAAGCCCCAGCAAAACACTGGGGCTTTTTAATTATGCAGGCGACCCCGCCACAGGCGGGGTCGCTTGCAGTATTCATAATTTCTCAGCAGGGAATTTTACTTCTTTTCTTTCTTAGGCGCCTTGTCGCGGTGATATTTTTTGATGAACTCCTCCACACCGTCGCGGGCTTTGTCGTCGGGAATCTGCACCGGAGGTGATTTCTTGAAGTATGCCGAGGGCTCAATGAGGGCGCCGGAGAGACCGTGGTCCATCGCCAGCTTACAGCAACGGATGGCGTCAATCACCACGCCGGCAGAGTTGGGAGAATCCCAGACCTCCAGTTTCATCTCAATATTCAGAGGCACATCGCCGAAGGTTTGACCCTCCAGACGGATGTAAGCCCACTTGCGGTCGGTCAGCCAGGCCACATAATCGCTCGGACCGATATGGATATTATCCTTGCCAAGGTCGTAGGGAAGCATAGAGGTTACTGCATTGGTCTTGGAGATTTTTTTGGATTCCAGACGACTGCGTTCCAGCATATTCAAAAAGTCGGTGTTCCCCCCGACATTAAGCTGGGAAGTACGCAGAAGCTTTACTCCCCGGTCAACGAATAGGCGGACGAGGGTGCGATGAACGATGGTGGCGCCGACCTGGCTTTTGATATCGTCGCCTATGACCGGCAGCCCCCTTTCGGAGAAGCGCTTCTGCCAGTATTTCTCCCGGGCTATGAAGACCGGAATGCAATTGACAAAACCACAACCGGCTTCCAGGACTTGCTCCACATACCATTTGGTGGCTTCTTCGCTACCTACCGGTAAGTAATTGAGGACTATATCGCAGCCGGTCTCCTTGAGGATACCCACAATGTCGTCGGTGGGACCGGGAGCTTTTTCTATTATCTGTGATAGGTAGTAGCCCAGACCGTCGTGGGTCATCCCCCGAGCGACTCTGACCCCGGTTTTGGGAACCTCGCAGAATTTGTAGGTGCAATTGGGCTTGACGAAGATGGCGTCGGCCAGGTCTTTGCCCACCTTGTTTTTATCAATGTCAATAGCGGCGACAAATTCCACATCGTTGATATGATAGCCACCGAGGTTGACATGCATTATGCCGGGGACCTGGTCGCCTTCTTTGGCGTTTTTATAATACTCCACGCCCTGGACCAGGGAGGAGGCACAGTTGCCCACCCCGATAATAGCCACCTTAACCTTTGGCATGGGAAAACCTCCTTAGAAAAATGCTTTATCTCCCAATCAACTAATTATTTTGCTGCTTCTGCGGGGGAACCTTCTTTTTTCCTGGATTGCCTTTGGAAATAGCCACGGTCACGGTGGAAGACGATTGCCTGACTCTGCTCTGCCGCAGGATTTTCCTGGTGTGTAGAATTCTTTGGATAGCGGTGATGTGGGAGAGTAGAGCCAGAAGCCACAAACTCACCAAAAGCACATAACCCGCACCCAGAGCGCCGATAATGAGCAGTATCAACCGCTCCGGACGCTCCATAATTCCAACTCTGCATTCCACCCCTAAACCCTCGGCGCGAGCTTTGGTATAAGAGACGAAGACCGAGCCACCCAGGACCAGCACGGTTACCACCGTGTGAATTATATCTCCGCTGACCGCAAAGTAGTAGATTAAGCCGGTGAGCACCGCGGTCTCGGAGTAGCGGTCCAGAACTGAGTCCAGAAACGCTCCGAAGGGACTTTCCTTACCGCAGGCGCGAGCCACCGCTCCATCAAAGATGTCGCACAGTCCGGAGAGGAGAATTAAACCTCCACCCAAACGAATGAAGAAACTCGCCGAGTAGATGGTCAAGGCGGGTAGCTCGGCAGCCAGAGCAAAGGAGAGACCGGCGGCTAGAGAGAAGAGAAAGCCCAGAACCGTGAAGAAGTTGGGGGAGACCTTCAGTCTACCTAGTAGCACGGCACAGGGGTTAAAAATTTTAGCTACCAACTTGCGCCCGCCGGAGCTGAGTCCCTTCAAAGTAATTCCTCTCGCAAATAATCTTTGGAATTTAACATACTACAAATTAAAAGTCAACCACAAACAGTTCTGCATCTGCATAGAGTAGTAAAGAGATTGACCAATCGTAAATTATTCCAGCCGGAAATTACCCTCCTCATCCCGCCAGAAATTGTAACTATCCTGTTTAGTGAGTGGTCCCCTCCATATTTCCTGAAAGCCACCATCTGAAAATAGATACAGCCAACCCTCACAGTTACTGGCGACAATCTTTTTATCCTTCCCCAGGTCGTTATGGGTGACTAAGAGCAATATAGCATAGTAATCAGCCCCGACCTCTAGCTCTCTGAGTTCAATTTCGTCAATTCTCTGCGGACTGCGTATTATGTCCAGGTGGGGCAGTTCGTATAGAACTTGCTCCACATCCTGGTTGAGCACACAGACCCACACCTCTCTCTTCTCCTCTTTAACCGGCACTACCTCCGGTGACGCAAACTCATCCACTTGAGGGGTCATAAGAGCGGAAATTTCCTCTTCAGTCTTCTCCTTAGGGGTTGTCTCCTCGGTGGGTTTCTCTTCCTTCTTCTCAGTCTTTACTTTAGGGGGTTCTTCTTTCTTGGGGGCTTCCTTCTCTTGGGGGAGCAGCTTGCTAGCCACGGTGATAAGTTCGGCGCCTTTGGAGTCGCAGACATCGGCGAATTGCAGGCAGGATACCCGGGGCGCTTCATATCCAAAGCAGCGGAAATCCCAGGCGCGATAGGGTTTTTCAAAGTTGCCGGTGGGGAATAAAGTCAAATAGGTTTTGCCCAGAGTGGATTGCTCTATCTCCGGCTTTTCAATTACCAGGTCGTCACCGTAGACCCAGGCAAATGAGCCGTCCTTGAACTTTATTTTATAATAGTAGTCAATTCCCCCGGAGACCGGTCGGTTGAAGAGATGTATAGAGCGGTCCACCAGTTTGAACTTTGTCCCCCAGGGGAACTTCTCCACCACTTTACCATCCGGGTTGGGCTGGTCCAACACTTGCAAATTGGGTGATTTTACCGTGCCCAAAAAAGCGTTTATATCTTTGGGTGCGTCCTTTTGACGCACAGTTTGCTCTTTCTTGGAGCAGGAAGTTAAAGCGGTGAGCAGAAGAATAACCAAAGAAAGAGTCAGGAATTTACGCATGCTTACTCCTTAATCAACAGACGGAAGCTTGCAGGAAGCATTATAGTCCAATTCGGTTCTACTTCCAGATAGAACCGTCTTTCCCCTGCCAGACCTGGCGGAATTCCCCCAGATAATATAAATATAGGCGCGCATCGCCAGCCGGGGTGAATGTGGCTATCGGTGAGGTCGTATCGGTAAAGTATTGTTCCACAAGTATAGCATTATGGTTAGGAGATAGAAAGACCAAACGATAGGCTACCCGGAGATTTCCGAAGTAGCTCTCGGTGAGACCTTCTTCGGGCAAAAGAGCACAGAGCTTGCCCTCAGCCAGGGTGAGTATAGCCAATTGCACTCGGCGGGTGGCGATGCCGGCTTCTTCTTTTTCCACCCAGGAGACTAGGGCTAATAGCTCGGGTATGCCGTCAGCGTCAATATCGGCGGTGGAGAGGTCGTAGACCTGGGGACGGAGCTTGTCGTAAGAGCGCCAATCCCAGTGATTGTCGTTTTTCTCAAAGAATCCGCCGGGGAAGACTGCTCGGTAAGCCAGAGCCAGAGTGGTAGCTTCCAGCTCCTGGCGCTTAATCTCCAGATAGCCACCGAAGACCCAGCTATCTTTGCCAGCTGAGTCGGCTTTATCGCTAGACAGCTTTAGCTTATACCAGTAGTCGGTCTTACCGCTTTCCGGGTCAAACCAGGGATAGGGAAAGCGGTCGTAGATGTAGAGGGCATCGCCCCAGCTCAATTGGGCGATGATATCGGAGTCAACTGAAGGTTGGGAGCGAATGTTGAGCTCTCTTGCTGATACCGTGATGTGCATGGGGATAATCCCGGGCTTAGGAATAGGCAGGTTATCCAGAGGGATGTCGGAGGTCTTGACCGGTGTCTGCTCTGGAGGAGGTGAGCAAGTCAAGGACGATAGCAGTAAAAGGGCGACCAATAATCTCTTTAGTGAAACCAGGAGCATAGTTGGGCTCTGGACTCTTTGAAGGAATTTTGGTGAGCCCGGAGACAAGTTAAGACTTGTATTCCAAAACCAGCAGATAGACCAGTGTCGGTGGTTCTTGACAGAGCACTAGAAGATGACCCTGGCTATCCACCAGAACATCTCGGGGGCGAATAGGTCCGGAATTTGGGTCAAAGGTAGATAGGTCCAATACTTCCAGGGGACTACCGCCGGCGTCAAAAAACTGTATTCGGCTGTGGTCGCCCATCTCCGCAGTTACCAGCACTGTGCCCTCTTTGTAAGTAACTTTTTCAGCGGAACGACAGAGAGCCAACAGGTCGCGGGTCAGGCGACCGGTGGGGTCGGCATCTATGCCGGATAATCCGGAGAACTCACCAGCCTTGGTGCCGAAGTGGCCAATCCGAGAGACTATTTCGTCGTTGCGATTGAATTTTAGAAGACAGTTATTGGCTGCGTCCAGGATTACATAATTTCCCACTCCATCCACACAGATATCCGTGGGGTCGGGGCGCAGGGGATAGCCGGGAAAGAGCTGGGGGATATTTATCTCCGCCAGAAAATTGCCGGCGGGGTCAAACTTTTGCACCCTGCGGTTCATTCGCTCCACTACCAATAAATTGCCGTCTCGCTCAAAAGCCAGGGCGTAGGGTAGATTGAAGGAACCTTTGCGCGGAGAAGGAAGGGGGTTGTTCATCTCATCCAGGGTGCTGGATATACACAACAGGCAGTTACCCACCTGATCAAATTTTTTCACGCAATGGTTCTCGGAATCTGCCACCCAGATATACCCGGCTCGGTCGCAGGCGATGCTGGTTGGTCGGTTCATACGACCTCCCCGGCCCTCGCCCTTTCCTCCAAACTTGGTGATGAACTCACCTTTGGAATTGAAGGAGAAGATGCGCGAACCCACGGAATCAACCAGGTAGATGGTTCTGCTTTTCTCTTCAAAGAAGATGCCATTGGGGGTAATCGGTTGGCTCAGCTGCTCCCTCTTAATCAAAGGAATGACTTTCAATCGTCCCTGCAGTGGTAGAGCGCTCTTTACTACCATTTCCACTTCCTTCTTGCCTGCTGGTTTTTCCCCAATGCGGTGGACCGGTGTCTCTACCAATTGAGTGGAGAAGACGGAGACCTTATTGCGACCGGCTTCTTTAGCTTGATATAAAGCTTTATCAGCATTTTTAATCAGCGTATTTATCTCCCGACTGTCCTGAGGAAACATCGCAATTCCCAGGGAGACGGTTATTTTCACCGGGGGTTCGTCGCCGGTATTGATGGCCTGAGCTTCAATTTTACTGCGTATCTCTTCAGCAAGATATATTGCGTTTTCTTGATTGGTTTTAGGAAGAATTATAGCCATTTCCTCTCCACCGTAGCGAGCGCAGATACCCTTTTCCCCGATGGTCTCCATCAATACCCTGGCTACCGATTGCAGGACCAAATCACCAACCGGATGACCGTATGTGTCATTGACCTGCTTAAAATGGTCAATGTCCAGAATTATCAAGCCGACATTCCAGTTCTCCTTGGTGGCGTCCAGAATCTCCAGTTGTAGCTGGTTGTCAAAGTAACTGCGGTCGTAAAGCCCGGTGAGAGAATCTCGTTTGACCGCCTCTTTGTTTATGGCTTCTCCCAAAAGGTCGCGAAACATAAACAGAAGCTCAGTATCCCGACGGGGGAGAATGTTCTCTTCTACAGTATATACATCCATAGTGTGGGTAATGCGATTATTGATGAGGGTGATAGGTAAAGAGATGATGGGTTGGCGGTCGGCGATATCCATCTGACTCAGGTGTGGAGACAGATATTTGAGCTTCTTTTCACCGGTAAACCCCACTTCGGAGAAACCCACACCGCGGCAGTTAGTATTTTGCTCCACACTCTCCAAAACCTTGTTGACCACTTTGGTAAGGTCAAAATCAAAGTTAATCATATTGAAAATTTCATTGATGACCGTGTGGGTTCTGGTCCAGGAGGCGAGGTTGTCGTGATAATCGTAAGCCATAGCCTTCTCTTTTGTAATGGTGCAGGACGGAGCCAACTATTTAGATGAGTGATTTTAACTTAGCACCGGTCAATAGTCAATCGTATTCCAAAATAGCTTGCAAAAGATAAATAGAGGTGATAAAATCTAATGCTGAAATAATGGAGGATAAATCGTTGCCGATAATGAAGATTTACACTCTAGGTTCTGAAGTCTTGCAGTCCAAAGCGGAACCGGTTGGAGCTGTTAATGGCGAACTTATTGAACTTGCCCGGTCAATGGCAGAAACTATGAGTTCAGTCAAGGGTGTGGGTTTAGCCGCACCTCAGGTAGGTAAATCGCAACGGCTGATTGTGGTCAATTTTCCAATTGAACAGGCTGGAATCCCCGGTTTAGCCGAAGATTGCTCTTGCATAGTAAATCCACAGTTGAGCGTGGCTGGGGAGACCGAGCTTCTGGAGGAGGGTTGACTATCCCTGCCCGGAATTGAGGGGAATGTAGAGCGGTATCGGCTCTGCGAATTACATGCCAAAAACCTTAAAGGCGAGAATATTGTGAGGATTTTTTCCGGTCTTTCCGCTCGCATTCTCCAACATGAAGTTGACCATTTGGAGGGCATCCTGTTTGTAGACCGGCTGGGAAAGACCTCCCGCAGATTATTATCCAGGAAGCTAAAACAACTGCGCTCCAGTTGGAAGGAAGAGACTTAATGCGTCTGGTCTTCATCGGCACGGCTGAATTTGCCCTTCCCAGTCTGGAAACATTGTCTGCTGAAAAAGGTATAGAACCGGCTTTGATGGTAACCCAGCCGGATAAACCCTCGGGAAGGGGAATGAAAATTAATCCTACACCGGTGAAAAGGTTTTGCCAGAGCAAGGGATTCTCCTTTATCCAGCCGGACTCAATCAATAGTGCAGATGTAATTAGTAGCATGAAAAAGCTACAGCCGGAGTTTATTGTCGTGGTGGCTTACGGACAGAAGCTTTCCGCAGAAGTTCTAAATATTCCCCGCTGGGGTTGTGTCAATCTGCACGGTTCGTTGCTTCCCGCTCTGCGCGGGGCGGCACCGATTCACTGGGCATTGATTAACGGCCTTGCCGAGACCGGGGTGACCACTATTAAAATGTCCGAAAGTATGGACGCCGGCGATATTCTCCTGCAAAAGACTACTCCCATAAATAATGACGATGATTTTGCCACCCTTCACGACCGTTTGGCAAAAATAGGCGCCGATTTGCTTCTGGCAACCCTTAAGGGAATTTACGATGGTAAAATTATCCCCAAGCCCCAGAACAGTGCCTTAGCCACTTTGGCACCGCGCCTGAAACCCGAAGATAGAGAGATTAACTGGAAATTACCCGCGAGAATGGTCTTCAATCGCATTCGTGCCTTCTCTCCTTTTCCCGGAGCGCGCAGTAGGCTGGTGGGCAGAGAGGTCAAGATATATGGCGCCAGTCTTTCAGCTGGAGAAGAAATCCAGGCATTATCAGGGACAATTGTCTCCGTAAGCCCGGTGGGAGCGGTTATTGCCTGCGGCAATGGCTGTGTGCTGGTGAAGGCGATGCAACTCCCCGGGAGAAAACCCCAGCCACCGCAAGCTCTACTTGCCGGTCGTTGTATCAGTGAAGGAAGTATTTTAGGAGAGAATTTATAGATATGGTTACTAAAAAAGCAAATAATCTGTGGAAAGTAGCAGAGAGTAGCTGGGGAGCTTTTCTTTATCTCTCCCTGGTCGGGGCGCTGATGATGAGTCTGTTGGGGCTTGCCTTTGCCTACGGATTGAGCATTTTGACGGTGAGTTGGGGATTCTGGCGCTGGCTACTGGTAGTTCCTCTGACCATACTTACTCAAGTGCCATTATTCTGCATGCTATGGCTGGGCTTGCTCCTCTCCGGCCTTCTGCGAGCCAAAAGGGGCTTTGAGGTCTTTGTCCTGGGCTTTTTCTATCCGCTGGCTCTCATCCTCCGTCCTTTGCTTCGCATAGATAAAGTGCGATTTTTGGAGTCCTTCGTAGCGGTCAATAATTTACTGGTCAGCCGTCGTCTAAAACCCATATCCCCCCAGCGTCTATTGGTGTTCCTGCCCCACTGCATCCAGGACCGCTCTTGCCCCCATCGCATCACTTTTAATATCAACAACTGCACTGGTTGTGGAAAATGTGAGATAAAAGAGCTACGTCAGGTCTCCGAAAAGTGGGGATTTCAGTTGTATGTGGTTCCGGGTGGCTCCCTGGCGCGTCGGTTGGTGGTGGAGAATTCGCCCGATGCTATAGTGGCGGTAGCCTGCGAACGAGATTTAGTCAGTGGGATTATTGACAGTTTCCCCATACCGGTCTATGCCATTATAAACCTTCGCCCCCAGGGCTATTGTCTGGAAACCTGCGTGGATGTGGGATTGATTCGTCGCACCATTGAGGTGTTAATGGGCGGCCGTCTCCGCGGTATAGAGAAGGGAGCATAACCGGTGGCGAAACGGAAACGAGCAGAGGATAGACCACTCGCCAAAATTGAGAGCATTCATCTGACCCAGCCGGAGCAATTGGCAAAACTGATGCGCAATCTGGGAGTGGACGCCGGCGGTGTGGAGAAAATGCTCCCCAAGTGCTACCATCGTGTATTCCTGGTGAGAGATATATCCGCCGGAGCTGCCAATATTCTCAAGCAAGAAGCCCTGGCTGTGGGAGCTGAATCTGCCATCCCCCGTTGGGTGGTGACCGGTAAACCGGACCACTGTGATGTTCTGTTGATTGGTGAGTTCACTAAGCTTCACCGGTTGAGTGAAAAACTGGTTGGTCAGCCCTTTGGCTTGAACGGCTTGGGAAAAAAACTCAGAGGGATGGTGGACAATTTCTTACAGGGAAGAGGGTTGATATGGCGGATAAAGGACCAGGTGCTGGATTTTTCCGGGGGACCCAAGGTAATGGGCATAATCAATCTCACCCCGGACTCCTTCTCCGACGGGGGAAGTTATCCTACGGTGGATAAGGCTATTGAACGAGCACAGGAGATGATAGCAGAGGGTGCGGAGATTATTGATGTCGGTGCCGTCTCCACCAGACCGGGCTCGGTGCCACCGAGTGAGGAAGAGGAGTGGCGACGACTTTCTGGCTTCCTCGCCGGACGGGGAGAGATAGAGGCTCCGTTATCGGTGGACACCTACCGCAGTGGTATAGCTCGGCGGGCAATTGAGCTGGGGGCGCAGATAATAAATGACATCTCCGCTCTGCGTTTTGACCCCCAAATGGCAGACCTCTGCGCCAAGACGCAAGTTGGGATAGTGCTGATGCATATGCAGGGGGAGCCGGCTAATATGCAAAAAGACCCACAATATAAAAATGTAATCGGCGAAATAAATGCTTTTTTGGAAGGGCGCTTGACCGAGTTGGATGCAGTTGGCATGGAGAGAGAACGAATAGCGGTGGATGTAGGCTTCGGCTTCGGTAAGACCGTCCAGCATAATCTGGCGCTCCTGGGGGGGTTGGAAGCCTTTCGGGAGTTAGGGCGTCCGTTAGTGGTGGGTGTTTCCCGCAAGGGATTTTTGGGCAAGCTGTTAAATTTGGAGGTGGGAGAGAGACTGCTCCCCTCTGTGGTGGCCAGCCTGATTGCTTTAGAACGAGGGGCGTCTGTATTACGCGTGCACGATGTTTCCGAGACGGTGATGGCTTGTAAGCTAGCGGAAGCTTGTCGGGTGAATTACGCCCAGGAGATATTGGGGGAAAGCGATTATGTTTGAACTGAAATTCACGCTAGTTGATGCCATGGACATTCTTCTGCTGGCTTTCGTCCTCTACAGCCTATTT